>Ga0209191_1000141_pt1 | contig 58053 bp, 68 predicted proteins | sample S_130626_EF_Meta_FD_187320 | JGI IMG/M metagenome (GOLD analysis project Ga0209191, IMG submission 187320) | Freshwater microbial communities from Lake Simoncouche, Canada to study carbon cycling - S_130626_EF_MetaG (SPAdes) (version 2) | ecosystem: Environmental > Aquatic > Freshwater > Lake ...
CTTTCCACCTTGCCTTCACCGGCAAGCGGGTGGCGATCGTCAGCCTTGAGATGCGCCCCGTTACGACGATGGCTCGGATGGCAAGGATGGTCAGCGGGGGCGACAAGCCCACCACGGGCTGGCTGAACGAATTCAAAAGCTGGGCCAATGACAAGATTTTCCTGATGGGAATTCAGGGGATCGTCGACCCAAAAAGGGTTCTGGATTTCATCAACTACGTCGCTACTCGTGCCGGCGTTTCGCACGTCATCGTCGACAACCTGACAAAGATCATCCGCTCTGAAGACGACCACAACGGCCAGAAAAGTTTTGTGGACGACCTTTGCTCGATTGCTCGCGACCGCCGCATTCACATTCACTTGGTCGCTCATACTCGAAAGACCCAGTCTGAGTACGAGATGCCCGATAAATTCGACGTGCGTGGTTCGAGTTCCATAGTCGATCAGGTCGACAACGTGATTGTGGTTTGGCGCCATAAGCGCAAAGAAGACGAGCTTGCGAAGACCAACATCGACCCAATCAAGCGTGGGGAGTGGGAGTCAAAGCCCGACTCGATGCTGATCGTTGCCAAACAAAGAAACGGGGACTGGGAAGGAAAGATCGGTCTGTACTGCCATCGAGCTTCCATGTGGTTTAACGAAGCGCCCAAGCAAAAGCACCCGCTCCCGCGCATGTTCAAAGAAACAGAGCCCGAAGAACTTGTGCCGTTTTGAGGCCGCCTTTGCAGGTTCAGCATCACTACGTCTTAGTAGTGAAAGGTTGCCGAGAACTGGAACACGGGATCTACAAGACGGTGAATGAGGCAAACATCATGGGACAGCTGTTGGTTGTTCTGGGTTTTGCCTCAAACGAAGAAATAGAGATCGAGAAGATATGGGTAAGCACAAGACGATGAATAAGCCCCCCGAAGGGGCTACGAAATTGACCATTGAAGACATGGTCGTTTCGTACGCGACCGCAATGTCCGCCGAAGACGTCCAAGAAACCATGAAAGAGATGGGATTCAAGATTTCGGAGGTGGACACCCTTTGCCGAGTGCTGATCGCTCAAACGTGGGTGATCAATACGCTGCTCGAAGGCCCTCTCAAGGGCGTCAAGTTTTACTTCGACAACGCAACTGAATTGGGGCTGCATTGAGCGAGCTACGGCAACAGCTGTTGGTCGAGCAGCCCGCCATGTGCAAGTTTCTCGATGAGATGAAAGAGGATTTCGGGGCGGTCGTCCTGTTCGTCAGTACACCGACGCTTGAGCGCGGGAAGGAACCGGGCCCCGGTATGCGCCCATACATCCCGCTGCCGGAATCGACGTGGCCGTACAAAGTTGGCGGCACACCGACCAAGCCAGCCAAGAAGAAGGCGCGCAAATGAATCCGGCTTGGCAGGGTGAGGTGATGTTGCTCCAGTGGGCTGAGAGTTCGACCCGCGGCCGAACAATCACGCTCCTGCTGCCCGAAGACGACGAGACCCATCCCTTCAGGGACTACGGCATCAAGTCAGGAAAGCGATCGGGGCAGAGATTCATGGCGGTGTTTGTCGGCCTCAACGACGACGAGACGCCGCAAGAGCCCCCGCTGAGTACAACAGCTGTTGTTCTGTGCAAGAACAAAGAGTTCTGGGATTGGGCGACGAACCTCAGCTGGCAAGAGATCGAGTCAGAAGAGGCGGCAAAGAAGTACTTGTGTGAACAGCTGTCGATCGCATCGAGAGCAGAGCTAAACACCGACGAACGTGCGGCCAGTGCGTTTCGGGTTCTGCTTGCGCGGTTCAAAGCTGATCGGGAGTTCTTCTGAGCCCGCTACATCGGTTCAGAAATATCCGACGAATGCTCGGATCTGATCTCGCCAATACTTTTTTGAAGGCGGCGTGGCTCATCGAGTCTCCGTACAGCAAAGACAACGTCAGAAAGCTTGCCAGCCTTAGGCAGTGGATGGGGCCCAAGCACTACTCAACATTGGTTGCGACCGTGAACGCTGGCATGTTGTCAGCAACAGCTGTTAACAAGAGCGACGTCCCGGCATCAATCATCAGAGCCCGTGACGCAATCGTCCTAGTCCACGAGTGGATTGAAGAGCGCCCTAAGTGGGGGCTCGATTGAATGCGAAGCAAGAAGATCCTGAACGCCGCCCGCGACTGCTCATGCCAGTGGTGCGGTCGGATGGACGGGACAACGGTGGCGGCCCACTCGAACCAACTCAGACATGGGAAAGGGATGGGCTACAAGGCGTCGGATCGGTACGTCGCATTCCTGTGCTACTCCTGCCACTCGGAGCTAGATCAAGGCAAGTCCCTCAGCAAAGAGGAGCGCAGGCTGATGTGGCAGTCGGCGCACGAAAAGACCCAACAGCTGTTGATCGGGATGGGGCTGCTTGAACCTGACAATTGAGGTGCCGGGCAATCCGGTCCCAAAGGGACGACCAAGATTCAGCCGGGGCAGGGTGTTCACGCCAAAGCGAACATCGGACTATGAAGCGATCGTCGCTATTGCAGCGCTGAATGCGATGAAAGAATCGGGCGCAGAGAAGACGTCACAGCTGGTCGAAGTAACAGTCACAGCTGTGATCGAAATACCAAAGTCGTACAGGGGAAAGAAAAGGACCGACGCGCTGCTCGGCTGTAGCTGCCCATCAGGGGACGTCGACAACTACGCAAAGTCGGCGCTCGATGGATTGAACAGCGTGGTCTGGGACGATGACAAGCAGGTCGTGAAGCTGACCGCCTGCAAGAGATGGGGTGAGGAGGGGGCGACGGTGATAGAGGTGAGAAACCTCCCCAGTCTCCCCACTGTAAAAACAACTCTGGGGAGCCGGAGAACCGCATGAATAGGGCGTTCCCCAGTCTCCCCAGTCTCCCCAGTGCAATTGACTAGAATTTCGGGGCAGTTTCGGGCCGCTCGTCTTCGTCGTCAAACAACTCCAAGATGAACTCCCGTGCCTCATCCATGATGCACAGAGTGTCTTTCTCAAAGTCCTCATCGAAGTCCTGAACCTGAAGCGACGCAACGCAAAGCTCAAGATGCACCTTCGCGGCGATCAGCTGCTCCATTGCGTAATGCGACTCTTCCTTCGCCGGCCTGTTCGCCTCATCCCACGGGATCAGCGCCGACTCCCTCTCGACGTCAGCAAGGCAGGCTTCAACCCGTTCAAGGATGTTCTTGACCTGACGTGACGCATCAAGCCTAGACTCAAACAGGTCACGCAGCGCTGCCCGGTAATGCCTCTGTGCCGACAGGACGCTGTTGGCTGCGTCCGACGTCTCAAAGTCCTTGATTGCCGCGGCCACAGATAAAATCGATTGCTTGTCTTTCATTGTCGCTCCTAGTTCGGCGGGAAGATAACTTTCACCAAGTTGCCAACATTCACCCCGCTCATGGCGTGAGCAATTGTCTGCGCATCAACGTCAAGCACTTCGATCCGCATGTCTCGTTGCGATGCTGAGTACGCCAGCGCTTCGCTCAGACTTTGAAACACGGTCGCGCCAATCTGTCGACGCGGATCGAGCGGCGTTACTTTATAGACGAGAACCGGCGGGTCATTCGGGTTTTCGGTAATCATGCTGCCCTCCTGAGCTTGGTGATTTTGACTTTCGGGGGGCGCCAGCCGGTGACCCGCTTCCAAGTCTCTTGAACGTCCGCTTTCTTCAGGTCGATCTCTCGCTCCTGTGCCCATCCTAAGGCGGGCTTGCGCCCCTGACTCTCAATCAGTTCTTTTGCGTTCACAGCTGTTGCTCCTGTTCATCGATGCGCCGTATGCGGGCGCGGGTGTTAAGAAAGGCGCGTTTGTCTGATGGCGTAGATCCGACGACAACAACCGACCCGCCCGGCGATACGGCCATCAGGTGGTTGTTGTTTGTGCGCCGGACTCGCCATCCAGAACCCAGCGCGGCAGCAAGCACCGCGTTCATCTCGCGGCTTTTTGTGTGGCTCATTGTTTCCTCTGACACTGGTTGGGGCCCCGTAGGGCCGTGAGATCAGCGGGCTTCGACCTGCTTGATGAGGCTGCGCAGGGCGACCGTTGCAAGCTCCCCCAGTGATGAAGCGCAGGCGCTGACTGGGTACGCCTCCGCCATTGCGGCTGGGTCGGTCTGAATCCCGATGCCCAGCACCTTGCAGTGGCGCTTGTGGGCGACGTCGCAAACCTGACGGACCTTTGCAGGCTCGCCGAATCCGTCGGTCAGGACCATCACAATCCGTCGCTGCTCGGTAGCGATCCCCATCTGCTCCACGCAGGTACGAAGAGCGTGAGCATCTGGGGTCGAGCCGCGGACCATAGCGCGGGACTTGTAGATCGACTCCCGACTGTCACGCACCCGCTGATCGAATCGTTTGAACTCGATCAGTGCCGAGTCGTCCCAGCCGGCGGTGACCTTCTGCATCTGACCGCTCATGTCCGGCAGGCGGGGCTCGCTGACTCCGCAGTGGCCGTTCACAAAGCCGACGACCTCAACCTGCGTCGACGTGCGCTCGCAGACCTCAGCGATCGCGTAGGCAATGTCAGACGAAAGAGCAGCCTGCTCGCCCGCCATCGAACTGGACATGTCGATCAGCACAGTCACCCGGCTGTTGACTGCCTCCGTCTCCCAGCGTTTTTTGAAGACCCGCTCGGAGCCGGCCATCATCCGGCTGGTGCGGCGTACATCGAAGCGACCCGACGTAGCGCCGGCATCCCAGCCGATGCGATCAACCGACAGGAGCAGGCGGCTCAAATGAGTCTTGAGCGCGCCGGGTGTAGCGCCGAATGCCTGCGCTTCGCCCGTCGGGTAGCCCCACGCTGCCTCCGGCTTGTAGCGCTCGGCCGGCGAGTACTGAGGCAGTACCGACTTGTCTTTCGTACGCTTGTGCGCACGGTTGACTACGTCATCGATCGACGGCTCGGGCGAGCGAGCGGGTTTCCCGTCGGGCGCGTCGTCGCTGAAGTCCTCCGCGGCGTGGGCCGGCTCGTCTGACCCATCCGGCCCGGCGGCACCTTCTGCACCGCCCTCTGAGTCGCCCTCAGCATCACCTTCTGAATCACCCTCAGTGTCGCCCGGCTCCTCAGCACCGGCTGGCTCATCCAATCCCTCATCATCGAGATCATCGAAGTCGTCGGCCAAATCGTCGGCCAAATCGTCGGCCAAATCGTCGGCCAAATCGTCGAAGTCGTCGGCCAAATCGTCGGCCGGCATGTCTCTCGACGGTGGCTGCTCGGCTATCACCTCAGAGTCTTCGAGAGGCGCGTCCTCTTCTGGGGTCTCCTCTTCGCCGTCCTCTTGCCAGTAGTCGTCAGCGGGAGGGGCGGGGGGAGGAGGGGGGGGTGCGCTTACCTGAATCCGCTGCTTGTCCGCGTCCAAAGCTTTGAAAGACTCAGCGAACTCGACCGCGATCTCCGCATTCGTGACCGAGTCGGGGGACGCGACTACCTGCTGCATGACACGCTCATATAGCGCCCGCTTGGGCTGGGGTATCCGGTCAAGCAGCGAGTCGGCAAAGGCGTTGCCGTTGCCAAGTGCAGACCGACTTAGCAGGGCCAGAGCGAAGGGCGCATCCGACCAATGGCAGGGGTTGAACGTGGGCCCGCAGTCGTATGTCAGCTTGTTCAGCAGCCGCGTGAACAGCTGTTTGGCATTGCGAGCCTGACCGGCCTTGATGACCTTGTTCTCCATCCACCCGTCTTCGATCCCGTTCCAGACGCAGTGGATCTCGCCCAGCAGCCCGGTACGCTTGGTGTAGATCACGTGGCCCGTCTCGTGCAGCGTGTACGCAGCAATGAGGTCAGACTCACCGCGGGTCAGCAGCGCGTCATCAGACAGGTTGGGGTAGTTGATGATGGCGTTGCGGGTGTCGAAGTATTCGCGGCCCGTGTCTTCCATGACCCACGCCGCATACGCCGTCTTGCCAGACCATCTGGTCGACGTGTGAGCGCCTTTGATGCCTGCCGCCGCGATTTGCTTCGACACCGAGATCGCAACCGCCGCCTTGATTGAACTGCCGAGTACTCGATTCATATGCCCCCCTTTAGGCTGCGACCCAGACGGCGGTCAGCGTTGTGTATTTTGAACGGAGCAGTTCGACTGCGCGCTCGTCCTGATCTGGGGTCAGCGTGAGCTTGCTCGCACCGCCGCTGGCATAGAGCGTGGCGTGTCTGGCGTCGACAAGAAACCATCCCGATGCGCGGCGCTCGATCGTGACCTGCGTGCCGTCGCGGGAAAACTTGTATGCGTTGGGAACCTTGCCGCCACTCGTTGCTTTCAGCCGTGCGCCGACTGCAGCTTTCTGAGAGCCGACCAGATCGACGACCTGCTTCTCAGCCTGCGCTGCGATCTGCTCGATTTCAGTGTATGTCGTGAAAGTGTGGGCGGTGGCCTTGCCGTTGGCGGCTGCAAGGATGGCGACGATCGCTGACTGGTTTTGCTCGGTGATGCGGGTGGCTTTGATCATGTTTCTCTCCGGTTGCCCGGCCGGAGCCGGGCGGGTTGGTTTAAGCTGCGACCGGCTCGGCCGCTACGTACACTTCGCCGCGCAGCGCGGCTTCGATCTGCTCGACCGACACGTTTGCCGCCCACAGCTGTTGCAGCGCCTCCTGCGTGTCCAGCGGTGCGCGGTTGACGATCACCTCCTCAAAGGCGCGACGCGGTGGGATGCCGTCAGTCAGCGCCTCAGCCAAGTACATCGACTCGCGAATGCTCGGCGGCTGCTCGATCTGCCCGGCCTCAACCTTCGCCCGGCAGATGCCGACGAAAGCAACTAACAACCCAGCCAGCAGCGGCTGGCACCCGGTCGCGTCGGCAACGATTGCTGCCTCCTCATCCGCGGGCGGAAAGTCGAACTCGATGAAGCTTGCGAAGCGGTTCAGGAAGGCGGTGTTCTGCTCCCGAATGCCGGCGTAGGTGCCTGTCGCATCACCCCGACCGTTGCTGTTGTCTGCAGCGAGAAACGTCACGCCCGGCGCCCGCTTGATGACCTCCCCGGTCTCCGGCACGGTGATCGATGCGTGGGCTTCCAGAGCCGCATGCAGGCTGCTGGTGTACTCGGAGCGGGCGAACCCGACCTCATCGAGCAGGATCACTGCACCCGGCCGGCGGAAGGCGCTGAGCACCAGACCGTCCTGCCAGACCGTGCTGCCGCCACGAACCCGCTCGCCGCCGATCACGTGATACGCCTCAAGGGACGCATCGAACTGCACGCGTGCGAAGTACCGTCCAAGTCGGGCACAGACCTGCCTGACGAACTCGGTCTTGCCCGTGCCGGCAGGGCCGGCGCACCAGACCGGACGCTGCCGTTTGATGGCAGAGAGGACACTCAGCAGCCGCTGCGGGTTGAACCGAAAGCTCGGCATCACGGCCGGCGCGTCAGGGTCGCCCCAGACCTCAACCTCAACCCCGCGGAGGTGAGTCGACCGAATGCCGAACACCTTCTCTGCCGACTCGGTCCGTAGAACCCCGTGCCGGTAGGTCGGGGCAACGAACCCAACAGCTGTTGGTGCAACAACCGGCACCGACGCAGCGCCAGCGATTAACGACGACGCCAGAGCCGGCACCGATGCGGCGCTCGACTTCAGCACCAGATCGATCGCCCCGTCCAGCGTGTCCGCATCGACTGAGGTGAGCACCGACAGGTATGCCGTCTTAGGCGTCCGAGCGTAATCGCCCGGCATCACTGCGCCCGCTGCGCGGCCGACCGCGATCAGTTGCTGTTTGTTCATTGCGAAAACCGCTTGGTTCAGCTGAGTCATCTGTTTCCCCCTTGGAGTCAATGAAAATGGCCGCCGAGATGAACCCGACGGCGTAGCAAACGCCACACAAAACCCACATTTCAATCATTGTTCAACGCTCAAACGTATTACTTCAGGCCGAAATTCTTGGCACAGACGGGGCCGACGCCGCGGCCCACACTGTCTTGATCAGTCAGGTCACGGCCGCACAGAGCACAGGCGCCAGTGAGTCGACCGTACCCGCTGATGACACTGGTCGGGTCGGCGGAGAGCGACGTCAGCAACCCCCGCACGACCTCAGTCGCAGCGCGAGCCGGGTGGAACTGCGCGCCGTCGATGCGACCGAACCAACGGTTGTCGCCATACGGCCCGCCGTCGGTCAGCATCACTTGCCCTGCGTACTTCGACTTGGAGCCCGCGACGGCCAGAACAACCGGCGTCCCGTCCGCTGCCTGCAGCCGGATTTTCGGGTAACGCAGCCGCTGCTTCGCAGCCGCAAACAGCTGTTGAACGCCGGCCATCTCGACCGCGACGGGCTCTGCTTTCGGCGCAGTGGCGCGCTCGATCAGCGTCTGAACCCAAGCCGCCTGCTTCTCAGTCAGGGAGCCGTACTTGTCCAGACCAGACAACAGGCTCAGACCGAAAGACTGGTCCTTCTCGGGCAGTGCCGGCAGCACCTTCTGCAGGGCGCCGGCAAGCTTGATGCTATCGATCGCCGGCAGTGTCGCCGGGCGTTGGTACTGAGTGCGAAACATAGGGCCCCTTTAGACAAGACGGTAGTGAACTTGCGCGCCGCCGACGCCGGCCCTCTTGACCAGAGCGCACCGAGACATCACGAAGTCGACGCGAACTCCGGACACGCCAAAAAGCTCGGCGATCTCGCGGCGTAGCACGCCGCCGTACGGGTTGTTAGCAAGTCGGCCAAGCACTTCGATCTGAATTCGTTCGTTCAACATTTCATCCCCTTAGGCGGGCTGGCGATTGCCGGCCCAGATGCGGATCGAGTCCGCGACGTCGGTGTACTGCGCGGCCCAGTCGCGGGCCTCTTCAAGATTCAGGGTCAGATGGGAGAACAACTCCCCGCCCCACAGAACCACGACCTCAAACCCGACGAACCGAGCGACGACGTCGTGAACGTCGCGCCTCACTGCCTGCTTTGTGCGCCTCATGCTCGCTCCTCAGAAGGGAATGTCGTCGGCGTACACGTCGGCGACTGCCCGGCGTAGGCGCTTGAAGGGATCGCTGGTGCGAGCAACGTAGAAGTCGTCGTCCTCCAGCCGGCACCCTTCGTCGTCGTAGTTGCTCGGGCAAAGACGAAGCGCTAACGCCGCTGTTTCGTACACGTACTCGGAAACCTGCGTGATTCGGGAGCCGACGACTCCGTCGCGGTTGTCGTAGATCGCGGTGCTACAAAAGACTGCAAAGCCCATTCCATTCACCCCCAGTTAATTGCCGTTCAGATCAAGCCGCGAGCCGGCTGCCTGATACAGCGTGATGATCATTGCGGGTCAATCCGCTCGCTGCACCCCCCGTCAGGAGGCACAGTGAGCGGACAGCTGTTGTCAGCTGCCCTGCGTTACTCGAAACGGGGTCCGCATCCCCTGCGCCTCAGTCCTGCTGAGGTTGTCAGGGTTCTTGGCCTGACTCCGTTCCCGTTCTTTCGTGCCGGGTAGTAACGTGCGACAAGAGAGATTCTCATCCTGTAATGAATCATTGTCAACAGGTAGTGCATAAACAGCTGTTCTAACCACGCAATGTTGCAGCCACGCAACATAAACACGGCGAAAGGTAGTCGATGAAAAAGCCCCCGATGAAAGACAGCAAGAAAATTGCGGCGGATGAAATCGCGGCAATGAAGCGCGGCGGAGCCAGCAAAAAGCTTCTCGCCCACGAAAAGGCAGAGCACAAGTCGATGGGGATGAAGACCGGCGGCAAAGTCGGCGGAATGGGCAAGCGGGGTTGCTGACATGCCCAAGCTCGACGGGTCTGCAACGAAGGGCGAGATCAAGAGCGAAGAGCTAGTCGCCTTGAAGAAGGAGATCGCTCGGCAGTCGATGGATCTGGAACTGGAGCGCGAGCGGCACTCAGAAAAATTGGCCGCCGCCGATCTCGCTCAGCAGCTACAGGCTCTCAGACAAGAGAGAGCAGAAGAACAGAAGAGAGAGCTACAGGAGAGGGGAGAGAAGCTCCCAGCCCACAGACCCAGCAGCTACACAGAGGAGGAAGCTCAAGCCCTGTGCGAGTGGATCACCAACGGTCACAGCCTCAGCAGCTGGTGCCGGCAGACAGGGCGATCGGCATTCATTGTGTACGGTTGGATGAGAAGTGAGAGCGACTTTGCACGGCGGTACGCGCAGGCGCACCAAGACCGCACCGACACGATGGCCGACGACCTGCTTGAGATCGCCGACGAAACAGCTGGCACTGACTCGATTGCCGCGGTTCAAGCAGCGAAGTTGAGGATTGAGACCCGCAAGTGGATAGCCGCCAAGCTGAAGCCCAGCAAATACGGCGAAAAGCAGCTGGTTGAGACGAGCGGGAGCGTCACTTTCCAGCTAGGCGTCCCCAATCGAACAATCGACATCACGCCGCAAACCCGCATGGTTGCTGGCTCGACGTCGGATTCACAATCCGTCAGCCAACCGGCGGGCCGCTCATGACATTGGTCGGGGCAGCCCGCGGCGGCCGGCCGCTCTCCTCTCCCGCCCCCTCGACGGGACCAACGGCCACTCGACGCCGCGGCTTCGGCTCCACTCCATCCCAACCGCACACACACCAGACCGCTCCCCACACGGGACCACTAACAGCTGTGACCTCATAAATCCGACTCTCGCTAAAAAATTACACATGCAGCATTGGGTCTTCCACGTTGCGCTTGCTCTGGACCAGCTGGTCAATGCGCTGCTCGGTGGGTATGCGGATGAGTCTTTGTCCGCACGTGCCTTCAGGAAGCGCTCAGAGGGCCTCTGGTGGCTTCTGGTGATGGTTCTGGACTGGATGTTCTTCTGGCATGCGACGCACTGCGAGAGCGCATACCGCGCCGAAAAGTTAGGCAGGCATCTGCCACCGGAATATAGGGAATATAGAGATGGTTAAACCAAAACGGATGAACTCTGGCGGCTTCGTTGGCAAGAAAGAGCCGGATGAAGAGCGTCCTCTTAACGAGCGTCTTGCCGAGCGAGACAACTCCGGTGGAGGGGGTTCTGATGGCTCTGGGATAAACGTGATGGCTGTTGGAGGGAGGACCGGCTCTTCTGGGGTAGCTGGGTTTGCAAAGCTGTCTGGCTCTGTTCGCGTTGGCAGCGGTGTCAGCGTTGAGCCGTGGGTTGCTGCTTCGGGTTCAACCAAATACGGCGGCAAGTTGCAGGGAGGAGGGGTAAACGTCAACAAAGAGTTCTCCAAAGGCGGCCTGATTGACCCGTGGAACTACAAGAAATGAAAAAGACCCCAGTCTGGGAAACCCCGAACCCAAAGAAGAAGTCCGAGCCCCTGACGCCGAAACAAAAAGCGTCAGCAAAGAGATCAGCAAAGGCTGCTGGACGCCCCTACCCAAACCTCATTGACAACATGAAGGCGAAGTAATGGCTCGGGACTACAAGCGCGCCTATCAGCTTCAGAAGACATCCGGCGAGACCGATGACCAGCTGGAGCGTCAAAGGGCCAGACGGCTTTATGACCAAAAGGGCATAAAGAGGGACGGTATGCACATCGACCACAAGACGCCGATTCGCAAAGGTGGGAAGTCCACAACTGGGAACCTCCGCTTGAGGTCTCCCCACAAGAACATGTCAGACAAATGAGTCTGGTTGCCTATCAGCCGCCCGGCGAAGTAGCCCGTTCATTCCACGCTGACAACTCGTTTGTCAGGGGGCTAATGGGGCCCGTAGGTTCAGGCAAAAGCTCGTCCTGTTGCGTCGAGATCCTGACACGCGCCCTTGAACAAAAGCCGGGCCCTGATGGGCGCAGAAGCTCTCGCTGGGCAATCCTGAGGTCCACATATCCAGAACTAAAGTCCACAACGATCAAGACGTGGACGGACTGGTTTGGTCCGGTCTGCACGATGAAATGGGACAGCCCCATTACTTCGACCATATCGATCGGTGACATCGGAGACGGTACGGGACTGGACATCGAAGTCTTGTTCTTGGCAATGGACCGACCGGACGACGCCGGAAAGATGCGGTCTTTGGAGTTGACTGGTGCGTGGATGAACGAAGCCGGTCTGATGGAAAAGGCTGTTCTGGACATGCTGACCCAACGGGTTGGCCGATACCCTGCATTGAGAAACGGCGGTCCGACGTGGACCGGCGTCATTCTGGATACCAACCCTCCTGATGACGACAGCTGGTGGTACAAGCTCTTTGAGGAGGACAAGCCCAAAAGCTACAAGCTCTTCAAACAACCCGGCGGGCTGTACTTCGATGCCGATGATGAGAGCCCGACCTTCGGGGAATACCTGCCGAACTCGAAGGCGGAGAACGCCCACAACCTGCCTTCTGGATACGAGTACTACCTGAGGCAGGTCGCAGGAAAGACTGAAGACTGGATTCGAGTCTTCTTGTGCGGGACGTATGGAACAACGATGGACGGCAAGCCCGTCTATCCCGAATGGAAAGAGGACTTCCACTTCTCTAAGGCACCTCTGGAGCCCATTAGGGGCCTGCCAATCGTCCTGTCGTTTGACTTTGGTCTTACCCCTGCTTGCACGTTTCTTCAGATGTCTCCGAGAGGACAGCTGTTGGTTTTGAACGAACTCGTTTCAGAGGATATGGGCATCCGACAGTTCTACACAGAAGTCGTGATGCCGGAGATTCAAGCCAACTACTCCGGCTTCCGTATAGAGGCTTGTGGAGACCCGGCTGGAACTATCAGGTCCCAAACGAACGAGAAGACTTGTATGCAGGAGCTTATGGAGATGGGGATGCTTTGCGAGCCCGCCGTCACGAATGAGTTCGTTGCAAGACGGGAGTCTGTTGCGTTCTTTCTACAAAGAGCAGCTGGTGGTGAGCCGGGGCTCTTACTTGATGAGAAGTGCCGCATGCTGAGGAAGGGATTCAACGGCGGCTATCGGTACGAGCGAATCAGGGCCTCCGGTGCTACGAAGTTCAAAGACCGCCCCGTCAAAGACAAGTTCAGCCACGTCCACGACGCCCTGCAGTACGGCTGTTTGCAAATGCGAGCCGAGATGAATCCCGTTCGCGCCCAACCCATTCAAAAGAAACGCGCCGCTTGGGCGTAAGGAATCGACATGCTGCAGACCAGTCTTGGTAGACCGCCGCAAGAAATTGACGTCCCGGCCGACGTCATCCTCTCGCTGTCGAACTACATCCGAAAATGTTGGGATGAGGCCAAGACTGCGAAGCAGGTACTCACTGAGAGGCTACTTCGGTGTGAGCGTCAACGTCGTGGTGAGTACGACCCAGACAAACGAATGGAAATCTCGGAACAGGGCGGCACCGATATTTTCATGATGCTGACCGACGTCAAATGTCGCGCAGCTGAAAGTTGGATCAAAGACGTGATGCTGTCTTCTGACCGCACTTGGTCTTTGAGCCCCACTACCGAGCCCTCTGTTCCTCCTGAGTTTCGGGAGGGGATCATCCAGACGGTGGTTCGGGAGGCGATGGAAATCCAGTCTCAAGGGATGGCGATCAATCCCGGCGTGATCGAGCTTCGGATGGACGAAGTCTACGAAGAGGTCACCAAGAAGCTTAAAGAGCAGACGAGAGAAGCAACCGGAAGGATGGTCAGCCGAATGGACGACATCCTTGAAGAGTCTGGCTGGATGAAAGTTATATCTGAACTGATATACGACTTCACGACTTATCCATTCTCGATCCTGAAGGGCCCGATTGTCCGCCGCCGTCGTCAGCTGAAGTGGTCGAAGAACTTCAAGCCCGTTGTCGATGAAGTGGTGGCTTTGGACTTTGAGCGTATCAACCCATACGACGCTTTCTGGAGCCCAAACGCTACGAATCCTCAAGAAGGATATTTCATCGAAAGAATCAAGATGACCCGCGCCGCTCTGGCAGCAATGATCGACATGCCGGGCGTCAACAACGATGAAGTCGAAGCCGCAATCGATGCGTATGGCCGCGGTGGACTGCGTGAGTACCTGTTCAGCGATGTTGAACAGACGATGCTCAAAGGCCGCTCCTCTTACGCCAACTCCTCTACGGACCTCATTGAGGGAATCAACTTCTGGGGATCTGTTTCGGGGGCGATGCTTCGCGAGTGGGGCATGAAAGACGTCGAGCCCTACAGGGAATACGAAGTCAATGCGTGGATGTTTGGCCCGCACGTCATTCTCTGCAGGCTCAATCAAGATCCTCTTGGCCGCCGTCCATATTCAAAGGAATGTTGGGAGACGATCCCCGGTGCCTTTGCTGGGAAAGCCCTTCCTGAGTTGATGCGCGACATCCAGTCGATGTGCAACGCAGCCGCTAGGGCGCTGGCAAACAACATGAGTCTTGCATCCGGCCCTCAAGCCGAGATCAGCGTGGACAGGTTGGCAAAGGGACAGCAGATCACTGAGATGGTCCCTTGGCAGATATGGCAGACCACCGCAGACCGCTCCGGCTCTGGCCAGCCTGCCGTTCGCTTCTGGCAGCCAAACATGAATGCCGAGCCTCTGCTGAACGTCTATACGTATTTTCAAAAGGTCGCCGACGAAGTCACGGGCGTGCCGAACTACGTATATGGATCTTCTGCCGTCAGCGGGGCAGGGCGTACAGCCAGTGGACTAAGTATGTTGATGGAAAACGCGGCTAAGGGAATCAAGACCGCGATCTTGTCACTCGATAGCGGCATTACAGAAACACTGACGCGCCTCTATAACCACCTGATGATTTACGACAAAGATCCGTCTATCAAGTCGGATGCGCAGATCGTCGCAACTGGCGTGGTTGCAACCCTCATGAAGGATCAAATTCATGCTAGGCGCTCTGAGTTCCTTGCCTCTGTCTTGAACCCGATTGACTCGCAGATTGTCACGCCCGACCGCAGGGCTTACTTGCTCAGAGAGCAGGCCAAGACACTCAATGTTGACGTCGACAAAGTGGTGCCAGAGCCAGAGGAACTAAGACGTCAAATGCAAGCCGCTGCACAACAGCAGGCTCAGATGCCGCAACAAGAAGGGGCTCCAGAGTGAGTGCAATCGGAATTCTGGGTGGGTTGGCTGCAGCTGGCGCTGCCTACAAAGAGGGCAAGCGCAATAAAGAGCGCGAAGCGCGTCTTGAGAAGTACGACGTTGCCCTGACTGACCTTCGTTCCGCGCAGGCGGATAACCTTCGGTCAACCAAAGCTCCTAAGTCAGAGATCGTTGTCGTAAAAGATGGCGTTGCCGACATGAGCACGCTCGGAATGCCGGGAAGCTACCAGCAGCCAGACGACGGCACCGAGCCAATGGCTCGCGGTGGCGTTGTTGGTTATGCCAACGGCGGTCTCGTTGACTACAACAACTCTCCTGCTGGCGACCGGATGGCAGTCAGCCGCGTTTGTGATTTCGTTGACAGCAGCTGGCAGCGACAGTCATTCAAGAAGTGAGATTTGACGAAGCGGTTCGTAGGCTTCGCGGAAATAGCGACTACGAAGAAGTTTTGAAGAGGCTGAATGAGTTGCTTCAGTCTCGAACAGAGGAATTGGTCTATCGGCAGGACACCGTCGGGACGCATCGATTGCAAGGATGCGTTGCCACGCTGACTGAAATCCTGAAAGACCTAGCTCCGTAACGGAGCAACCAAGAAAAAACGGGGGCGCCCGCTTTCTTGTTGACCTAACGCGAACAGCGTGAATACCAGTAGGCAACGATCAAATACCCAAAACGGGCTTGATCAAACCCAAACGGCTCACCGGAGAAATAAATGCTGCCAAGAGCAGTTGAAGAACAAGCACGACGTGCGGAAGACCTGCACCGCCAGATGTACGGGAATACCGATGAACCGGCTCCCGAAGTTGAAGAAAAGGCTCCCGAGCCCGTTGAAGCCCCTAAGGAACAGGCAGCGCCTGAACCCGATGACGCTTCGTTCAAACGGAAATGGGAAGTCTTGTCAGGGAAGTACTCAGCTGAAGTCCCGCGACTGGCAGCAGAGATACGTGAACTGAAGGAAAAGCTTGCCGAGTCACAAGCGAGCGCCCCGCCTCCTAAGCCCTCGAAGCTCAAGCCAGAGGAGATTACGGAATACGGCGAGGAGTTCACTGACTTCGTAAAGCGGGCCGCCGCCGAAGTTGTCCCCGACGACGTTGGGAACATCAGGGCGCAAGTGGACCAGCTGCGCGAAGAGACGGCGCGTATCAAGCGAGACCGCTTCTACAACGAACTGGCAGCGAAGGCTCCTCACTGGGAGCGCATTAACGAAGACAAAGAGTTCCTCACGTGGCTTTCCGGCATCGACCCGTTCAGCGGGCGAGTGCGGCAGGAGGTCTTCGATGACGCAGTGAACTCGAATGACTCGTGGCGCGTGGCGAATTTCTTCAATGCGTTTGGTGGCGAAACCAGAACCGATTCTGCAGACGCTAACCCGTTGGAGCTTCAAGTGGAACCGCAGACAACTCGTGTCAGCGCACCACCGCCGGGAAAAAAGATTTGGACCACCGAAGAGATCAGTCGCTTTTTTGCTGACCGACGACGCGGTGCCTATTCAGTAGCGGAAGCGGATCGGATTGACCAAGAAATCTTCGCCGCAGGACGTGAGGGTCGCATCCGACAACGGTAGCCCCGCCAGTGCGGCATGAAAGGTAAATCATGTCCGTATCAGTAGCAGCAGGTCAAAACTATTACGGGACCGGCAACGGTCTCGACAACTACGCCGCGAAGTTCATTCCGGAAATCTGGAGCGGTAAGCTTCAGCAAAAGTTTTACGACAGCACCGTTCTGTCGGCAATCGCCAATACCGACTGGGAAGGCGAGATCAAAGATCAGGGCGACAAAGTCAGGATCCGCACGGTTCCGACCATCACGATCAACGACTACACCAAAGGTCTGGCGCTGACGAGCGAAGTTCCTGCCACTTCGGTTGTGGAACTGAACATCGACAAGGGCCACTACTTCTCGGTGGTTGCTGACGACATCGACAAGACCCAAGCAGACCTGCGTCTGATGGACATCTTCTCGAATGACGCCGCGCAGCAGATGAAGATCAAGATCGACACCAACGTGCTGGCTGGCATCGTTGGCGGTGCTGACTCTGCAAATCGTGGCACCTCAAAGGCTTCGCCTCTGGGCGGTCGTATTGATCAGAACCTTCCTCTGGGCTTCTACAACGCCACTGGCGCGAGCGCTATTGCTTTGGCAATCGACCCGGCCGCTTCGGCTGGCGCTGGCGCAACCAGCACTAAGCGCACCCCGCTCGATCACCTGCTTGATCTCGGTCAGGCGATGGATGAGCAGAACTTGCCTGAGTCTGGTCGCTTCGTTGTGGTCCCCGCGTGGTTCGCCGCGATGCTGAAGAAGGGCGATCTGAAGAACACGTACGTGACTGGCGATGCAACTTCGATTGCTCGTAACGGTCAGGTCGGGACCATCGACCGCTTCACCGTCTACGTGTCGAACCTGCTGCCTAAGGTTACCGGCACCACCGACACCAATGGCGGAACTGCCAAGACCGGCTACAGCGTTTTCGCTGGCGTCAAAGAGGGCCTGACCTTCGCCTCTCAAGTCACCAAAGTCGAGACGCTTCGTTCGACTACGACCTTCGGCGACATCATGCGCGGCCTGAACGTGTACGGCTTCAAAGTCGTTACGCCTAAGGCACTCGTTGAGTCTTTGGTCTCGAAGTGATGATGTAACGGAGGGGGCTTCGGCCCTCTCCGGTTATTAGTGAGGTGACGAATGCCACTTACCGCAGCTGATGTTCTGACCCGAGCGGCAGACATCGTTCAAGACCAAACAAATGTTCGGTGGCCGCAGGATGAATTGCTGCGCTACCTGAACGACGCCCGGCGAGAGATTTCCATCGCCCGCCCCGATCTGTACGCAACAACAGCGACTGTCGCCCTGACTACCGGTGGTACTCGGTACGCACTTCCGACTGACGGTGTACGTCTGATTGACGTAACCCGAAACATGCCATCTGGGGCGCCCGGCAAAGCAATTCGGATTGTTGAGCGCGAGATTCTTGACGCACAAAAGCCGGATTGGCATACCGAAACGTCTTCGGCGATCGTCAAGCACTTTATGTACGACGAGCGCAACCCGCGCCAGTACTACGTGTACCCGCCGGCCACTGCAGGCCACCAAATCGAGATTGTCTACGGGCAAACGCCTACGGACATCGTGATTGCAAACATTTCTTCGACGCAGCTGACCCAAGAGGACATCTACACCGGAGCAATCGTTGACTACGTTTGCTATCGGGCGTTCTCTAAAGACAGTGAGTACGCTGGAAATGCGCAACGCGCACAAGCTCACTACACGCAGTTCATGAACGCGCTGGGTCTGGGTAACAAAGTCAACCAGATCACCAGCCCGAACACCGCGAACATCGGCGGCCGTCCGCCACGTGCTGCGGCTGCTGCCTGATGCTGTATTCGACGTTAGTCCCTGAGATCCTTCCCGAAGTTCTGGGCTGCCCAGACACAACTATCGAGAGGGCTATCAGGGACGCTTCGATTGAGCTTTGCGAGAACGCGCTCATCTACACGGTCGACCAAGATCCCGTAAGCATCACTAAGGGGCTCACTGAGGTCGATCTGGACATTCCTACGGGCACTCGACTTGTACAAGTCCTGCGGGCGATGTTGGGGCAAAACCAGCTGAGTCGTATGTCCCGCGAAGACCTGTTCGCAAGTGGGCGTGCGTGGCAGACCGATACCGGCCGGCCATTGGTGATCACGTACTCATCTGAGACGGCTATCCGTCTCGTTCCCATTGCAGACCAGTCGCTGACTGAGAAGCTGTACCTGCGTTTCGCTGTCGCACCGCTTCGAGCATCAACGTCTATCCCAGACGCAATTGCAGAGCGGTTCTACAAAGAAATCTCGTACGGAGCCAGATCCAACCTTCTGATTATCCCCGGCCAGCCGTGGAGCAATCCGCAGCTGGGTATGGCCCATCGCAGTGCGTTTGAACGTGGGATGCGTGAAGCACGGCTGACCACTTCTCAGGACAGCGTAGCCAGTATGCGCAGGTTCCGAATTCCAAGGGCGGTCTGATGGCTGAGCGAATCAAGTTAGTTCAGGGCGATACCCGGCCCCAGATCGTCATCAGTCTCAAGACATCTGCTGGCACTGCAATCGACTGCACCGCATCCACTGTTCGCATGTACTTCCGCGCAGAAGGCTCAACGACTCTTCTTCAAACAATCGTCGGGACTTTGCTGACCGGCTTTGTAAATGATGACGGGTCTATCACTACCTCTGCTCCCTACAACGTCGTGGGCGCTGGGGGGCGGGCTTCGTTTTCTTGGCCTGTTGGCGCACTCAATGTCGATGCCGGGAATTACGAAGGCGAGATCGAAATCACGTATTCGGATCAGTCCATTCAGACCGTCTACGACCTCATCAAATTCAAAGTCCGAGCGGACTTCTAGGAGTAAGAAATGAAAGAAGCATCTTCCTCTATCGACGCTGCTGTTACGAGCTTCATCGGCAACAACTCGCTAGTTGATTCAATCGAAGCCCCGTACTTTACGTACGACATTCAGTGCGTTGGCGAAGACGGCCAAGAGAAGTGGCGCGAGACGTTCCGTAATCTTGTGACCACTGCTGGCAAGACTCTCATTCTGAACACCATCTTTGGCGCGACGGCTAAGTCTGCTGCGTGGTATTTAGGGATGATCAGCACGCTCAGCACCGGCCCAGCCGTTGGAGACACGCTGGCCTCTAAGGCGTGGACTGAGTCGACTGCCTACACCGGCAACCGCAAGACCATCACATTCGGCACCGCATCTGCTGGATCGATTACACACACTGCGGTTTCGTTTGGCATCACCGCCACGGACACCATCAACGGTTGCTTTGTGTGTGATGCTGCCTCTGGCACTGCCGGCACGCTGTATAGCGCAGGCACGTTCACCGCTCGCTCGGTTGTAAACACCGACACGCTGAACATCACCGTCACTTTGACCATCGCCTAAGAGGTTAAAGATGAGCCTTAAATCTGAACTGGAAAACGACCCGCTGAATCGCGGCTACGCGGCCTTCATTGGTAATGCACCCGGCGTTCTGGCGGACATGATGAACGCCCGCATTTACTCGATGGTCAAAGAGAAGTTCGTGACCGCTCGCGGGGTTCTGGCTGCACACGGGTCTGATGGCGCTGCTGTTCTCGACAAGCTGGAAGCACTGACTTCGACTAGCTCGGAAGTGAAGTGGGCAATGAAGTTCGTGACCTCCGACGGCATTGATGTGGGCCACCCGAACTCGCGCAATCTGCTTGATGCACTGGTGCCTGCTGTCTTGACTCAGACAGAAGCGGATCTCATCAAGGATATGGCAATCCAGCCCGCAAGCCGCGCTGAAGTGCTTGGGCTGCCGTATGTGTTCGCGCACGACGTGCAGGCTGCGCTGGCCTAATGAACCCGCTGGTTCTTCTCTGGATGATGGTCATCTGGGCTCTGTTGATTTCGTGCGGAGACCCAGAGCCGACTAAGTTGCAGATCGAAGAAAAGCCGGCCAAACATTTGAGAGAAAAAAATGGCAACGATTAAGAGTGAAGTTCAGACAGCAGTTGCGCTTACGACCGGCGTAACAACGGGCACTGCTGGAGCAATTTTGCAATCGCTTAACCCAGCGTCAAATCTTTACTGCGTGACCGACACTATCAATCACGCAACGCTTGACCCGCTTGATGTTTTGATCAGCGTTAGTTGCACAACTGCTACGACGCCAACTGGCAATAAACAGGTTGTTGTGTTTGCTAAGGGGAGTGCTGATGGCACGACATTTGGCAGCGGCCCCGAGAGTGGGACTGCCACGACTAATGAGGCTGACTTGCACTTCGTTGGCTCGCTTCCAATGAACGACGCGACTGCGCATCAAAAAGTCTTCTCGCTGGCGGCGGCTTACGGTGGCGTTCTTCCGGCAGCAACTAAGCTCGTTTTCAAGAACGACTTAGGTGTCACGCTTACTGCCGCCACTGTGAAGGTTGCTGAGGTCTGGGGTGTAGCGGTCTAACAAATGGCTGTTACGGCTGTCACCATCACGAGTTTCTCGGTCGTTGGCAGGTCTGTCACGATTGACGGAACCTACAACCACGATGGCGGTGGCACAAACAATGAGCTTCTTTTTGTTGCGCTAGATCAAAACAGCAACGGGATTACTATAGCCCCGTTGAATGGAAGTTCTACGCTTGGTACCGGATTCACTGCCGGATCAGGAATTGCGTTTGGGTTTGCCGGCGCGTTGCCTGAAGGGACTTACGGCGTAATAAACGTCTATCGCATCCCTTCTGGTACGTTGATGACATCATCGTCATCAGCGATTGGAATAATCAAGCTGCGCGGTTCTCTGGCAGGCATCTGGACGCCACGGCGTGATTCCCGTGGGTTGTTTGTTCCTAAGTACCCGACATACCCTGCGCTCAATGGCGGCGGCTACTTTAGTAATACAGCAACGGCTTTCTTCTACCCAGTACGAGATGGTGTGTACCGGAGCGGCACTGATTCCATAAGTAAGTTTGGTCAGTACGGCTATGAAGCTTTTGGCGTCCCCACAAAATGGGGGCTTGGAATCGACGCTCCCAGCGGCTGGGAGTGGAGCGGCAAAAGCCCGCCTTACTACGCCACTAGCTCTGGATCTCACGTTCTTGTTTCTGTATTCAGCCTTCACGATGCGGGTAAGTTTGCAAACTCTTACGCTACCGTTTTGGGCGAATCACGATCCTCTTTGCCAGACGACTCGGATAAATATGCTTTCTGGAGGAATCTAGAGGGCGAGCAATCTTTACTTGTAAGCGTTTCAAGTCTGTTTGGTGGCACGCCGTTCAAAATTTACGGGCTAGGCAATGGGCTGCACTGTTTGGTGATTGCCGTTACGATGAGCAGCGGAGCTTCAGGCCTAAGGGCATTCTTAAACGGTAGTCTAGTTGCCGTTTCGTCTGCTCCTACGTATTCTGGGTTTTTGTACCTAAGGCCATACTATTACCACGGCAGCATCAGCCAGCGGCACCGGGACATCGGGAATGTTCTGCTTAACGCAGAGGCGATTAACGTAAATCTTACCGACAGCGCAGCCGCCGCACTAAGTCTCGACCCATACAGATACTTCTTCCGAGACGCACCATCAACAAGTTTGCGGGCTGTCCGCAACATGACATTCGACGCGAATGTTTATCAGTCGTCTCGACCGTCTTCTGATGTCAGTAACTCTGGCTGGGTGAGGGTGCCGTGAGCTTATTTCTCTCACGCCGTTGGAGGCAGCAACCCCGTACCCCTGTACAGATCAACTACGGGGGTCCGCTTGCTGTGGGCCTTGAGATTGCGCTTGTCCCAGCGACGACTGTTCTTGTTGACTCATCTGCCGAGCCAATCGTTTTCTCAACGATCAGGTCAGGGTCTGCTCGACTGTTCAGCAAAAGCGCGCAAGCCCTTCAATCTTTCGTGCTGCCGAGATCGATATCGTCGAACAACTGGACTTTGCTTCAAGAGGTAAGCCCGACCCCAGATGGAGCCGCGTTCTCTGCGACGGGCGGAATTTTCTCATCAAGTACGGAACGCATCCATATTCACTATAAGGCCTACCCGACAAACGCCGTGGGAGTTGATGCTCGGCCTTACTTCGCGGATGCCAACTCAGATCAAACACTACCGACATCCGGCGAACGACTGATTCTTGGTACAACGATCAATTCATCACGTTTGCAACTCTCGACTTACGTCAACGGCTCGCTGGCAGCAGGAACCAAAACAACAGTCTCTACGTCGGCGATTAGCGTCAATTCGATTGAATTGTTTAGAAAGCAATTCGGCGGTGGTGGATCGGACCTAATGGCAGCGGGCTCGACTAGCGCATTTTTCTTTGTATGGAGCCGCGCACTCAGTGATGCCGAGATGCGAGCGGCATCAGAAAACCCGTGGCAAATCTTCAAGCCCCAGCAGACGGTCTTCTACTCGCTGCCCAGCGGGAGTCTGTTTTCGGCTATCGATGAGACGGTATCCGACCGCGCTGACTACATCAAGTCAACTGCGGCCGGTCAGGTTTACGAGACGACGCTGTCGCCAATCCAGCAGCCCACTGGAAACATCGACATCAACTTCGATGCGGACTCTCCCTTGAACACTGGCGGGATCAAGTTTGAAGTCTTTGATGGTACGAATCTGATTAAGAGTCAGACGGTGTCGTTTCCTTCTGCGACCTCAACTTTCTCGATCACCCCGAGTGAGTATTCGGCTATTGACACCCCGAGAGTTGGCAGGTTCCTGCCCCAGCGTTGGCGCAAACAGCCGCAGGGCAACATTGATATTGACTGGAACAACCCGCTGACGAATGGGCTGTTCTTGGCAATGGCTCCCGGTATTTCCGCAAAATCATTTTATCGATTCCCGACTAACGATCCGAATTGGGCTACCGGAAATATCGGCCCTCTTTTGACGTATATAAACTCTCGATTTCGAGCCACGCCGTTTGGCGCGGGTGCCGGAAACGTATATTTTCAGAACCGAGAAGGCGCTAATGCCAGCTACAGTCTAAATAATGTTGGCTCCGGCGGAAGCCCCGTATACACATATGGTGTCGCTTACTGCCAATTAGATACTCCAGATGCACAAATCTCTGGTTTCTCCTACACGAACAGCACGACCGAATTCTCTTTACAGGCAACCAGCACTGCGACTCAATTTGTTGCAAGAAACTGGACCGCAAATGTAGATACCAGTGCCAATACTCACATAATTGCTGTTCCCGGCGGAGTCCCAAATCAAAAACAACTTACTGCTTCTGTCACTTGGGTAACAGGCCAGCCGGGTCGCATCTATAACGGCAAACAGTTGCTCGTTAGTTCAAACAGCACGGTTTGGGACGGTGGCTGGCCGAATTATAACTTTTCGTACTTTAATTCGTTTACTAGTGGGAAGACAGTTGGCCTGCTTGGGGTTACTTGGCTTAGAGCGCTAACCGATAACGACCGCGCAGCGTTTGACGAAAACCCTTGGCAGCTATTCAGACCCAACCCCGGCAGGCTGTATGGGCTGGCCCCCGCTGGCGGCTGGCCGTGGTCCCCAACTCTACGAGTAACTTCGTTGTGATATGCCGCCACCGTGGACCATTGTTTATGTCGTCCTTGACTCCGGAATCGGGTTACTTGCTCGATGGGACGGTGAGCAATGGTGGCTGGCTGAATCAGACATACCAATCGCAAATCAATACGTCATTAACTGGCGAACGGTCAATTAACTGGCGAACGGTCAACTAGGAAAAAATTATGGCAGACGGCGTAGCAATAACTGCTGGTTCAGGAACAACAATCGCAACCGACGACACGGGAGCGACAGGTCACGCCCAGATCGTCAAGTTGGCTATTTCCACTGACGGAAGCTCGACACTCATTCCTGCGGATGCGACGTTTGGTCTTGAGGTAGATGTATCCAGAATTCAAGCTGCGCTGCCTTCTGGAACTAACGGAATCGGAACGGTTGGCGTTACATCACTGCCATCGATTCCAGCCGGTGCGAACGCAATTGGGTCGGTGACCGTAAGTTCGTTGCCGTCCACACCGGCCGGAACAAACTACATCGGGAAAACAAGACTCACCGACGGCACTAACGATCTTGTCGTTGACACCCTATTCAACGACGGCGAGTCAAGCACCGAAAATCACCTAAACGTCGGCGCAAAGATTGCTGGCCTGAACTACTTAAATACCTGGGACGGCATTCGCGCAAGCGTCTCCGTCAACAAGACGGTCACGCAGACGACTGCGCAGACCGGTTCTGCGATCTGGACGCCTGCTTCTGGAAAAGCGGTGGTCATCACTTCGCTTCAGATTCAGAGCTACGGTGTAACGGCAGGCACCGCCGTCGTTTGGTTTGGCGTTGGTGGCGCCTCGCCAGATAACTCTTACACAAGAGGTACTGACGCTGCGGTATTCGACGGTGAGTTTGCACCGACGGCAACCAACAAACCCGGCGTGTTTGTGACATTTCCAACGCCCATTCGCGGCGCCGCTGATTTTGTTTTGCGCCTGACGACAACCAATGTGCAGTCGATCACCGTGTCTGTTTGGGGCTACGAAATCTAATGGCTTTGCGATTTTATTTTCGGGACGTTGCGTCCGATCTTGGTGGTGCTGGGCAGCGCTGGCTTTCAACGAGAACGGGTGGCGTAGCAGTCAATGCAATAACCGCGACCACAGCCAGTGGAACTCTGATTCCGGTCACGGCAACTGCCGGCGGTCAGGCTTTAACGTGGTTTAGCGGTCGATTGCTTGAAGCTCCAGCCTTTCCGTGGTCGATCCCAAACGTAGCAAACGTGAATCTGCGTGCTTCTGAGTCAGCCAATACCGTCAACGCTGCGACGGGGATGACAATCGAAGCAACTGATGCATCTGGAACAGTTGTCGGCACAGCATTAAACAATACGAACGTCCCCGCAACGCTCACCGAGCTTACAACAGGGGATAGTTTGAGATCACAAACAAACATCGTCACTTCGCTGGCTGATGTCCCCCAGAACGGCCGAATAAAAATCACTCTAATTATCAAAAACGCTGGAACAATGAATGCTGGCACTGCGACTTTTTCGTACAACTCACCGAGTTCGGTCACCGTCGCGGGTAGCAGTTACATCATCTTCAATGACGACAACGTGCGGTTTGAAGAGCCGATGGATGTGCGTTCATTTGAAATCTACGGCAGCAACGGATACATGGGGTAAGAGATGTTGCTGACGCTATTCGGTAAAAGCGGTCAAACGTACTCGGTTTCTCTAACCGAGAGCGCCACTGCGTCCGACTCAGCGTCAGCAACCGTAACATCCGCCTATCAGGTCAACCTGTATTGGGTTGAGCTTAGGACAGCCACTACTGCTGTCGTATCTGGGAACACGTACTCAGCGTCTCTAACCGAGAGCGCAACCGCAACAGATGCACAAGTCGCATCGCCAGCGTATTCATCGAGTCTCGGAGAAAGCGCAACAAGCGGGGACAGTACATCAACTGTCCTAACTGCCGCACTGAGTGCTACAGAGCCAGCGACCTCTGGAGATTCGTCGTCCACCAACGTCAACGTCTCTTCAAGCCGCACTGAATCTGCGACTTCTGGCGACACCTCAACAGCGACAGCGACGTTTGTATCGTCTGCAACTGAACCCGCGACCTCTGGGGATTCGTCCTCAAACACCGCGACGTTAGCAGCGACAGCAACCGAACCTGCCGCCTCTGGTGACTCACTAAGCACAACGGCCGTCTCTACGCCGTCGCTAACTGACTCTGCAACATCAGGCGACTCCTCATCCACAAGTTTTTCTGGATCGTCAAATCTTACTGAGTCTGCTACCTCTGGTGATTCATCCAGCGGGACAGCAATCTTTGTCGCATCTGCGACGGAGCCAGCCAGTTCAAACGATTCCTCTGCAAACAGCGCGACGTTCAACGCGACTGCGTCCGAACCGGCAACGGCCTCTGAGGTTTCCACAACTGGCGCGACACTGTCCGAGTCTGTCACGGCGACGGATTCGTCGTCTACGCAGATCACTGCAAACAGTTCGGCCACTGAGTCCGCAACATCGAGTGACACCAGCGTAACAAGTCTGGTAACCGCATCGCCTCTGACTGAGTCTGCGACACCCGGCGAGTCCAGTTTCACAACGTCTGCATTTGCGCGAACGCTTACCGAATCTGCTAACTCCAGTGATTCGGCCTCTACCAGCGGCACGTTCTCTGCATTTGCGACAGAGTCCGCGTCTGCGACAGAAGTTGCCACTACTGGCGCGTTCCTGTCCGAGTCGGCGACCGCATCGGATGTTGCTTCGACGCAGATCAACGCAAACAGTGCCGCGACTGAATCTGCAACTGCGACTGATAGCTTCGTCACCGGACAGAGTAGTTCTGCAAGCCTCTCTGATAGCGCGACATCGTCGGAGTCCAGTTCTACGTCTGCGACGTGGGTGAAGACGGCGACAGAGTCTGGAACAGCAGCCGAGTCCGCCTCTACCAGCGCCACCTTCAATGCAAGCCTGTCTGAGGCGGTTGCAGCAACAGACGTTGGAAATACTGGAGCGTTCCTAGCCGAGTCGTCCACTGCCGGCGATTCGATTTCCGTATCTGTCGCGTACGTCAGAGCGCCAACCGAGTCCGCGACGGCCTCTGAATCGAATCTTGGCTCGATGACAACTAGCGGTGCCGTTCTCGAGAACGCATCGTCTGCAAGTGCAGAGTTTTCGTCTGGAGTCTTTGGCGGAATCCTTACTGAGGTCGCGACTGCCTCTGAGACTCCTCAGGGGCTGAGAACTCTCGCTTTGTCGGCAACCGAATCCGCGACTGCCGCAGGCACTCAGGTAGCAAACGCACTACGACAAGCGGAGTTCATTGAGGATGTAGTGCTTAGGACGACAGTCCAGCAGGCGATCCTCACTGCTTACTTTACGGAACCTGTTCTAACGGCGACTGCATCCGACATTGTTATGACTGTATCGGTCAACGATGCGGAAGCGGATTTAACAACCATTGCAATCTCGGTCGGATGAAATGGAATTCGGAATTGAAGACTTTCGCAGGCTCGAAAGCAAAGTAGACAAGCTGGCCGATGCCGTCCAAAGACTCGTTCTCATCGAAGAGCGCCAGTCCACGATGGGTGAGCGCATCGTTATCGTTGAAGAGCGGGTTCGGAACAACGAAGACGCAATCCATAGGGTCTCTGCAAAGCTGGAGAAATGGGTCAATAGGTGGATCGGAGTCTGCGGCGTGATTGCGATCCTGTACTCGGCTTTTGAGGTCATTCAGAAGGTACTCAAATGAACTTCGATAAAGCGTTCCAAATCATTCTCGGTGAGGAAGGGTCGTACTCAAATGATCCGAGAGACGCCGGCGGTGAGACTAAGTACGGCATCTCAAAACGCGCCTATCCAAACGAAGACATCAAAGGAATGACGCCCGAGCGGGCTAAGTTTCTCTACCGTCGTGACTACTGGGATCTCATCAAGGGCGACCAGCTGCCGTGGGCGTGGGCGATTGCTGTCTTCGATTGCGCAGTCAATCAAGGTGTATCCGTAGCTACAAAGTTTCTGCAGGACGCGCTTGGCGTGACCGTGGATGGCGTCATTGGTCCAAGAACTATCCGCGCCGCTCAACAGGCGGACGACAGGAAATTAGGCAGGTTCTTCGCTTTGAGGGCCCTTCGCTATCAAAGCTTGTCCAGCTTCAATACCTTTGGGTATGGCTGGTTTACTCGACTGTTCTCAGTCGCTATCAACTCGCAGGAGTAACTCATGTTGTCCGATTTTTTCAGCGCGCTTCGCAAGGGGCAGGAACTCATCAACGCAGAGACGTGGAAGAACCGAACGATTCTTCTGAACGCTCTCGTTGCCTTCATCGCTGCAGTCGCCTCTATCGCCAAAGGTTTTGGTTATGACATCCCCGTCGATTCGGAGGCTCTTGGCGGCGGCATCGTTGCTGTCGTTGCCATTGTCAACGCTCTCATGCAAGTCGTTACCTCAAAGCGAGTGGGACTGCCGGCCTAAGTTTGATCTGTTGCTTGTGGCTGACCGCCGATTTGAGATTGACGGCGGCGCCATTGATTACGTCTGTACTCCACCGTATTGAGGGGCTCGGTATGAGGATTGTTCTTGTTACTTGGCATGACGCAACGATGGAGGGCGGTTGGACCGACATCGAGATCGCCGAACACATCGGGGGCGCAACGGTCTACACGCTGGGGTTTTGGATTGCTGAGAACGCTGAGTGGATCAAGCTATCTCAGACGGCAAGCTCGAATCAGGTCGGCAATTTGACAGAGATTCCGAAGGCTTGGATCAAGAAGATCGACGAACTTGGTGATATCGATGTCGACACCGAGATGTAGTGATCTGGAGTTTGTCCGACTCTGGAAGCTGTGCAAGACAGTTGGGGAGATGGCCCTTCTCCTTCGGACAAATTCGCGCAACATCTACATGCGCCGAGCAAACTTGCTGAAGAAGGGCCTATCGCTCCCAGACCGAGAGTTGTTGGTGACAATCAAACCGGGAAGGATGCGGCTTGATCTGGAAATTGACGACGGTGTGATTGTCATCGGTTCTGACGCTCACTACTGGCCGAACGAAATCACAACCGCTCATCGCGGGTTCGTTCACATCATCAAAGAGCTAAAGCCGTGGGCTGTCATCTTGAATGGGGACATTCTGGACGCAGCCACGGCATCGCGCCACGACCGGATTGGATGGGAGAAGCGCCCGTCGATGAAGGAAGAGCTTGAAGCCGTTCAGGATCGGTGCGAAGAGATCGAGAAGGTATCTGGCAATGCAAAGCTGCTCAGAACCCACGGCAACCACGACCTTCGTTACGACAGCAAGCTTGCTGCCACGTCTCCTGAATTTGAGGGGGTTGAGGGGTTCTCGCTTGACCAACAGCTGCCCCGATGGATCTCTGCTTGGTCGATCTTCGTAAACAACCACACCATCATCACGCACCGTCTGAAGAACGGCATTCACGCAACTTGGACTGCCACCTCTGATGCACAAATAAACACCGTTTGTGGACATCTGCATTCCCTAAGGGTAACTCCACGTACGACACTGTCTCCGTTGAATGGCGGACATATATACGGCGTTGATACGGGGACGCTTGCTGACGTATTCGGCCCCCAGTTCAACTATATGGCTGAAGGCCCCCGCAACTGGCGCTCTGGCTTTGCGGTCCTTACTTTTAAGGGTGGCGTCCTGATGCCCCCTGAGATCGCAATGGTCGTCGAAGAGGGGGTCATGTTTTTTCGCGGCCAAACAATCGAGCTTGATCAATGACGGCAATCGCTATCAAAAGCTTTGACGGCATGTATCCGGTTATCAACAGCCGGCTGCTAAAAGACAACGCCGCTCAAACGTCGACCAATACCAAGATCACTGGCGGTTCTCTGAAGCCGTTTAAGGCGACGTCCTCAATCGTCTCGAAGCGATCCGCTGGTAGCCCTGTTTCGATCTACCGGTTTGGGCAGAGTGAGGCCACCGATACGCAGTATTGGTTCGAGTTCACCTCAGATGCTGACGTCGTTCGTGGTCCCGTTGCTGGCGACATCTACGAACGCACGTACTACACCGCGTCTGGGCAAGAGCCGAGAATGACGACGTCAACTCTGGTGCCGGGTGCGGGGGTGTATCCCAACGGCTACTACAGGCTCGGTGTGGAGCCTCCTTCTACCAGCGCGTCTGTAGCTGTATCTGGGTCTGGTACGGACACCGTTGCCGAACAGAGGTACTACACCTACACGTTCGTCACGCCTCTCGGAGAAGAGGGGCCGCCTGCTACCGTATCCAGTGTTTCCGTACTGACCGGACAGTCTGTTGTGATCTCTGGAATGTCCACGGCCCCTGTAAAGTCAAACCGTACAGTTGACCGCAAAAGGATCTACCGGACGGTTACCGGAACCAATGCAACTGACTTCCAGTTCGTTGCTGAAGTGGCTGCTGCAACGACATCGTTCACTGACAGCAAGACGTCGGGCCAGCTGGGCGAGTTGATCCCATCAGATGGCTGGTATCCGCCCCGCAATTCAACGGATAACGAGCCCGGCACCAACGGCCCGTCTCCGTACACAATGTACGGCCTGACGCTGATGGCGAACGGGATTATGGCCGGTTATGCGGGGAACATAATTTGTTTCTCTGAGCCGTACATGCCTCATGCGTGGAAGCGTGAGAACGAACTTGTCTCGGACTACCAGATTGTCGCGACAAAGGCCTTTGGGCAGTCTCTGGCTGTTCTGACCGCTGCATACCCGTACCTGATTCAGGGCGCAGACCCGACATCGATGTCGATGACTCGGCTCGATGAGCTACATGCCTGCGTGTCGAAGCGCTCTGCAGTGACGATGAACAACGGGGTGGTCTACGCCAGCCCAGATGGACTCGCGCAGATCAGCAACGGCGGTGTACAGCTGTTGACTAAGGGGCTGTTCACAAAAGAAGAGTGGCAGGCATACAAACCATCTTCGATCCACGCTTACCAGTACGACGGCAGGTACTTTGCCTTTTACGACACCGGCACAGTGGCGGGATGTTTGGTCTTCAGCTTCAACGGACAAGAGCCGGCTCTGGTGACGCTGAATCTGACTGCGACGGCCGGATATCTCGAACCGTTGACGGACTCTTTGTATCTGCTGGTTGGCAGCAACATCGTGAAGTTCGATTCTGGATCGGCTCTTACTTATACGTGGAAGAGCAAGCGGTTCTCTTTGCCTAAGCCTGAGACGCTCGCTGTGGGGCAGGTCGTTGCCAAATCCTATCCGGTGAGTCTGACGTTCTACACATACGACACCGACACCACGTACACGCTGTCTGTAACGGCAGCAAATGCGTTCAGGCTGCCAGCAGGGAAGAAGTACAACTCGGTTGAAGTTCAGGTATCTGGGACTGCAGAGGTCGAGCAGATCCTGCTGACGGGCTCTATGGATGAGATGAAATCGCTGTGAGTACGCCCAACATCAACAGCCCCGAGACGAAAGTCCCGTCTCTCCCGACGCCTCAGTCTCCTGAGAAGCTGATGGCCGCCCTGAAGGAACTCATTGAGGTTCGTGAGGGCATTCGGGGCAATGAGCTTGATGCCAACGTCACGTGGCGTGAGTTGGTCAACTCCGGCATTGCGAACATCACATACAACGGTCAGTCGTCTTCTGGCTCTGGTGGTCTGCCTTTTGGGCCGCCGTTTTCTGGGTCTGCCGCGAATGATGTGCCTGACCTAACCCCGCCCCCACAACCGCAAAATCTGGCAGCCACTGGAGCCATCCAGAATGTCATCCTTACGTGGAGCGGGGCGACGTCAATCGTATCGATCTCTGAGGTCTGGAGGTCGACGTCTAACGTAGCGCCAGACGTAAACGGATCAACAGCTGTTCTGGTCGGAACAACAGAAGCTTTCATGTACGCCGACAACGTCGGCCTCAGCGGTACGTCGCGTTATTACTGGGTTCGATTCAGAAGCAAGTGGGACGTGTACGGACCGTTCTCTGCCGGCGTCTCTGGGGCAACGGGAATGGTTGGTGGCGTCGACCTGTCTGACGCGATCATCACATCCCAAAAGATTGCATCGGGGGCGATCTCCGCATACGCAGCGTTTGGCGGCAACCTAAGGCCCGTCGAGTCTGGCGCAAATCTGCCGACGCTTCCGAATGCCAGCTACCCAGCTGGAGCGCTGTTCTTTAAGACAGGTGACGGCAAGCTGTATCGAAACGTCTCGGATGTCTGGACTACAGCTGTTCCCGCAGTAGACATATCCGGTCAGCTGGCGGATGCACAGGTTGCTGCGCTGGCGGCATCGAAGGTCACCGGACAGCTTACAAACTCGCAGATAGCTGATCTCGCTGCGGCAAAGTTGACTGGGACGATTTCCGCTGCGCAGATCGCAGACGGCTCTGTCTCCGGCACTAAGTTCGCGTCTGGTATCGAGCCGGTTACGGTCGTCTCATCCGTCCCAACATCAAAGTCTACGTCTGCGATTTTTAACACCGGAGACGGCAAGCTCTATCGGTGGGGCGGTTCCTCCTACGTTGCCACGGTACTAACCGCAGACCTGTCGGGGACTGTTACCGATGCGCAGATCGCCGGTCTTGCTGCATCAAAGGTAACCGGAACACTGACAAACTCTCAGATCGCTGATCTCGCTGCCGCAAAACTGACGGGCACCATCACAAGCGCGCAGATCGCCGATGGATCAGTTTCTGGTACTAAGTTCGCCTCCGGTCTTGAGCCGGTGACAGTCGTATCTTCTGTCCCCAGCACGAAAAGCACGTCGACCATCTTTAATACCGCCGACGGGAAGCTTTATCGATGGAGTAGCACCGCGTATGTGGCAAGCGTCCCAACCGCAGACTTAACTGGAAGCGTAACCGACGCCCAGATTGCTGGGCTTGCTGCGTCAAAGGTGACTGGGCAACTGACAGACACGCAGATCGCTGGTCTTGCGGCGGCAAAGGTGACGGGACAAATTACTTCGACTCAGATTGCCGACGACTCGATCAGCACGCCAAAACTGGTGGCTGGATCTGTTTCGACGGCAAAGCTGGCCGCGAATGCGGTAACCGCCAACGAGATTGCCTCCAATGCGGTCACGACTGAGAAGATATCCGCCGGTTCGATCACTGCCGCTAAGATCGCAACCGGAACCATTACAGCCAACGAGATAGCGTCCGGCGCAATTACAACCGGAAAGCTTGCTGCACTTTCAGTAACTGCCGCAGAGATCGCTGCCGACACAATCACTTCCGGTCAAATAGCTACTGGCGCGATAACTGCAACCGAATTGGCCGCTCTTGCGGTCACCGCCGGGAAGATTGCAGCCAACGCCGTTACTGCGACGGAGATAGCCTCTGGCTCGATCAGTACAGCGAAACTTGCCGCGAATGCGGTAACGGCGAACGAGATCGCCGCTGACGCAGTAACGTCCGCAAAGATTTTTGCTGGCTCGGTTACAACGGCAAAGATCGCAGCCAACGCAATTACTGCAACAGAAATAGCAGCCGGCGCAGTAACGGCCGGAAAGATTGCCGCACTTTCAATAACCGCAGCTGAGATTGCCACCGATACCATCACATCGGGCCAGATAGCTGCGGGCGCGATAAGCGCGTCCGAGCTTGCTGCCAATGCGGTGACGGCAGGGAAGATCGCTGCAAATGCAGTGACCGCAACGGAGATCGCTGCGGGGTCCGTAACGACGGCAAAGATTGCCGCACTTGCAGTGACTGCTAGTGAGATCGCCGCCGAAACAATCACGTCCGCGAAAATTGCAGCTGGGACGATCACTGGGGCCAACATCGCCGCAGGAACGATTGCTGCGGGGAACATCGTCTCGGGGACGATTACCTCCAGCCAGATCGCCGCCAATACGATCACTGCGTCCAACATCGCCGGCAGCACCATCACCGCAGACAAGATCGCCACCGGCACGATCACAGCTTCTCAGATCGCAGCTGGCACGCTGACCGCCGACAGATTGGCAGCGGGGACCATCATTGCTGGCAGTGGCGTTATTGCAAATGGCGCAATTACGAACGCGCTGATCGGCAATCTTGCTGTTGACACCGCAAACATAGCTGCCGGCGCAATTGTCGAAGCAAAGATCGGCGACGGCGAAATCACCAACGCGAAGATTGGCAATTTCATTCAGTCAACCAACTACGCCTCTGGCACTGCTGGCTGGAAGATCAATAAAGACGGTACAGCCGAGTTCGGTGCTGCTGTTATTCGCGGGACGCTGGCCGCTGATCAAATCGCCGCAAATAGCATTACGTCGGGCAAAATTGCCGCGAATAGCATTACATCAGACAAAATAAGCGTCACATCCCTATCTGCCATATCTGCAAATATGGGGAACATTACTGCCGGAACCCTTGATATAAGTTCAAACGGCAACGGGAGCTGGGGGTATGTCCGAAGCAGTGGCAAGTGGTGGAGCCTCCCAGACAACTCATACGACAACAGTAATGGCTGGGTTTTTGCAAGTGAACCCGGCGGGGCAACGCTTCTAAAAATCAACGCCGGATACTCTCAGTTCAGGATGTCGTCTTGGTCAGATAACCTACTGGAATGGCGAGATACATCAAACAACCTGATGTTCAGGCTTTCGGCTGACGGCAGTGGTTATTCCGCCAGATCCTTTGTTTCGCCATCGTACGTAGAAGCGTCAGGCACAATTAATCTCGGGGTGTTTGGGCTTGAGTATTATGACTACTCTGGGGGCGGTGCGACGGGCGACTTTAACCCGACAACGGGTGGATAAATGTTTAGAAATCAAAGGTTAATTGAAACATCTCTCACAACGAATTCCTCCAATGGCGTTGGTGGGTATAAGCCTTATTGCAACATAACCCAATGGGGAATTGGAGTTCAGTATATAAGTCAGTACAACTATATTTATAACGGCACTTGGACATACGTGCCAGATGTGAAGTATGCAATTTATTCTGATTTATATGTTCCGTCTGCCAACAACCTAGCGCCATCAAACATTGATTACGATATAAATATTGACGACGCAACCGTAAAAAGCAACAGGCTATACATAATAGTAACAATAGACATACAGAACACCAACGAAATAATAAATTACATACGAAACAACGCGGGGTTGACTTGGTTTTACACCCGCATTCACGTCCCCAACCTTGAGTGGAAGCTCTACCGAGTATGACCACGCCGCCTCCACCAGATACACCAGAACAGAGACTTCTGGCGATTCGCAAGTATCAAGAAGTTGCTTTGCCTAAAGCTCAGGCTGTATCTGCAAAGATGTCGGCGATGGGGCTGCCTGTTCCTGATCGGTGGATTGAATTCGGTCAACAGATGTCGGTGCTATTAGATGGTAACCCCGACCCAACAACGCTAACCGTTCCGATGTTTCCGGTTCTGCCGTACCCGATGCTTAATGAGTACGGGTGGAGTGTGCTATCTGACATTTCGAGCTTGAAGCTTGTAATGAAAGAAGGTGTCGAGATCGAGCGCGAGCGGCTCAACAGGCTACCGATCACCTATAACGACAGTCAGTTCGATGCAGACGCAGTCGCTCAAAGAAACGTCTCTGCGTGGATGACCAATATCGGTGCCGGACAAAACCCACCAACAGGGTTCACTTGGCGCGGTTACGACAATGTTGATCACCCGGCTGACGCGGACTTCATCGTCGGCTTAGGCAATTTAATCACCTTGCGCGGTTCGTACCTGTATCAACGGTCTTGGATCAAGAAAGCCGAAGTGGATGCGCTCACTACGGCGGCAGCGGTTAAGGCATACGACGTGACGACGGGCTGGTGATGCTGGAAGTCGTCGCCCTCACCGAAGAGAACATGCCGGAGTTGTGGGCGTATGTGCGCTCACAGCTGTTGAGGGTTGAAGACAGAAACAGCTGTGCGACTCTGCCCGAAGAGGCGTTCTTCAGCTGGAAGTCCGGCGTGTCGATGATTTATGTCTTGATGTGGGACAAGAGACTCGCCGGGGTCGTTGTCTTTCAGAACACGAAGACGGACAAAAAGAAGAATGAATTGTGGATCTGGGCAATGTCGCTCGACGGCATCGCAGGCAAGCAACAGCTGTTCGAGATCAACGAATGGTTGAAGTTTGCTGCTAAGTCGATTGGAGCGGTTTCTGTCGGCATGAAATCATCCAGAAAAGGATGGAGTCGATTCCTAAAGGAATACGGCTGGGAGCCGGCTCTTATCGAATACAAGTTAGAGGTGGGAAATGGGAAGTAAATCAAAGGCACCGGACTACAGTCCGTTCTTGCAGTCAACCAAAGAACTGGGCCAGCAGTATCTCGGATTCGCTCAAGAACAGTTCAAAACTGCAAACGAGCGCTACGCCGCGCTGCAGCCGTACCAACAAAGGTTGATGGACAACCAGTCCGCTCTGATGTCGGGTCAGTTGGATGCGCAAGCTCTGGCAATGGATCAAGCGCAAGACAGCTACAAGTACAACAAAGAGACATTCCGGCCGCTTGAAGGGAAGCTGATCGAGCAGGCCACCGCGTGGAACACCGACGCCGAGCGTGAACGTCTAGCTTCACAAGCGGGCGCAAATGTACAACAAGCGTTGGACAATCAGCGCGGTCAGTCAATGCGAGCGTTGGAAAGGATGGGCGTAAACCCCAACTCCGGCCGTATGGCGCAGCTGCTGTCCGGTACGGGTCTGCAGGGCGCTGCGATGCAAGCCCAAGCTCAGAACACCGCGACGATGCAAGCCAGAGATCAGGGCTTCCAGAGACTGGCGGGCGTGACGGGTATGGGTCGCGGGTTGTCCGCCCAGTCAATCGCCGCAATCAACGCCGGCTCTGGGGCCGCACAAGCCGGTTCCGGCGCTGCCTCTGTTGGTCAGGGGGCGATGGGCTCTGCCGACAGAGTGGGGCAGATGTACACCGGAAATGCTATGGCGGGCCTTCAGGGCTACGGTAGCTCGATCATGAACGGCGCCAATATGACCAATATGGGTTTCTCGAACCAGCTTGCCGCCAATCAAGCTAACAACGCAATGTTGTCTGGTATTGGCGGTGCTGTTGGAAGCTTCTTTTTGGCTGACGGTGGCGTAGTCAGAGGCCCCGGCACCGGAACGTCTGACAGTGTCCCTGCCGTCAATCAAGACGACGGATCTCCAATCCGACTGTCTAACGGCGAGTACGTTCTGCCGGCCGCAACGGTCCGCAAGATTGGCATCGAGAAGCTCGACAAGATCGTCGAGAAGACAAACGGCAAGCCGCCTGTTCATCGGCGCAAAGCTCTGGAGGCCTAAATGGCTGAGAACTTCTTTACGGGCCTCACTGGGGCTATCCAACAAAACGCTAAGCAGCGCAACAACGACGACTACATCGAGTTGATGCGTCAGAGGCAGCTGCAAAGCGAGATGTCAGGGGCGCTTGCTGACAAGCGTGCAGACGAAGATATGGTGATGAAGCGGGAGGCGGCGAACCGCCAGCAGGAAGAGTCAACCCGCCGCATTCGTGCGCTTGACTTTGATCAGAAGCAGAGAGAAGACGCGGCTGAGCGCGTCAATCGGTTCAGGACCGAAAGCTCTGACTATGCGACTAAATTCTGGGCCCCGCAGGCCGTACTGGGCGCTGATGGCAACCCCACTATAGACAAAGACGGCAACCCCGTTACTACAAAACGAGACCCGAAGAATTACAGAGATCAGTTCAAGTTCTATGAGGGGCTCGCTGAGATTGGTCACAGGCACAACGGGATTGACCCAAAGGCCTACGGCCAGTTCTTAATGGACAAGAAGGGGCTGGACGATCTGGGCAAAACGCAAGTATTTGAGAACGCGCTGCGCCAAGACAAGGACGCGCTTTCGGAGGTCGGGGCCGCAGTAGGCTTGGGCGGAAATGTTCGGGTTGGCTCTCGTGTAGATAAATTCGGCCAGCCATCGATGTTCTTTTCTGGAGTAGGGAAAGACGGCAAGCCGACCGAAGTTGACGCGCTGTTGGCAATGAGTATTTTTGGCGGCAATGCAAAAGACCCGATGGCTGGGTCTCGCGCTCAAGCTGTTCAGACTCAAAACCTCAGAGTCGCCCAGCAGCGAGCCGATGCAGACACTGTTTCGGCAAGCGCCAGCATGACACGCGCATTGCGCCCGTCCGGCGGCGGCGATGGTGGCGGCGGCGAATCCAATGAGAGCGTTCCGCTGGCCGGCAAGGCCCTAAGGACCGAATCGGACAAGCTGGCGGACAACTCTCGTGCAGACAAGCCGTCATTTAGCGGGGTCTTCGGCACGACGCCAGTCGATACCCACGACAACTTTGCTAGAGACAGACAAACGCAAATTGGCGAAGACCTTCTTCGCAGAGGCGTTCCAGACGGAAAGGGTGGCCGGATTTACCCGCAGACCGCCGTGCAAGCCCAAACGATGGCGTCCAACTTATTTGGCAAAGTCGAAAGAGGCGTCGTCGACGGGATTAACTTTGCCAAGAATAAGGAAGGGAAGTACGTGCAAGTTCCGGCCGGGACAGCGGGCGCGGTTCCGTTCAATCATCCCGGCGTCCCGTTCCAGCTGAAGCAGCGCGCTCGTGATGAGGGCGTGAGCGCAAAACTTAGCGGCAAGCAATAAACCGAAGAGAGAGAACATGGGACAGTACGACGCGCTGTGGAATGAGGTCAACGGACAGTCAGATAGGTCCAATGCCGTCAGGAAGACCGGAGAACGGACCCGTGCAATACGGGGCCAGTACGACGACCTCTGGGAAGAGGCAAGCCGTCCAGCTGCACGCCCAGATCCAGCCGCCACGTCTGCCGCGGTAGCCCGCTCCCCAGAGCCACAGAGGGCGCCTGTTGGGCCAACATCGTTCGGGTCCGAGCAATCCGACCTGATGGGGGAGGGGGATGCGACGCCGCGAATCTCCCTGCCCGGCAGCGTCCTGAATGGCATGCCTAACCCCGCAAGGGCGCGTGCTATTGAGGACGTAGGCGCGCCGTTAAGCGTTGAGGGCCAAAGGCAAGTACAAGACGCCTACAACAGAGCCTCTCCGGCGCGTCGAGCGGCAATGTCTTCTAGAACTGATTTTGTTGGCGGCGCATCGAGAGCGTTAGATCGTCTTTACGAAGAGGCAAACCCCAGCGCACTGCGCGCACTAGGCGAGAGGAAAGAAGACGTAGTCGGGAACCGGATAGCGCAAGGAGAGGTGCCGTCTGTTGCCGAAGACTCTTATGCGTACGGTTACGGAAAGGACAGAAACGTAGCTCGTGCGGAAAAGTCTAACTACGACTTTGATGCGGCAAGCGAAGCAAAGACAGACGGCTTTGTAGAGCGCGGCTTTGACAAGGGCGTCGCTTCTATAAAAGCAGGCATGGCTGGCGTTAACCAAATAATCGGCGGCGCGATATCCCAACTTGGGCAGGCCGCGGAGATTGAGTCTGTCGATGAGTTCGGCAGAAGGCTTGAGGGCGGCTCCGCACAGCAATACAAAGCCGCTCAACGAAGGCTTGAGGCCATCGGAGACAACCCTGACAAAGTCCAAAATTTTATTGAGACTGGGATCTCCGGCGCAATGAACCTGATTCCGATGCTTGCTGGACCATCCGCCGGGTTCGCGACAATGGGAGCGCTTGCTACGGGCAACGGATTCGCCGCATCGAGCGCCAACGGAGCATCTTATGGTGACGCCCTTCGATATGGGGCGGCCGTTGGGATGGCCGAAATAATCGGCGAAAGGCTTGGGCTGCCGAGCCTGCAAAAGCTGTTTGTCCAAAACGCAAAGGAAATGACGCCGGACTCGTTGGCAAACTTCTTTACGGATTACATCAAGTACAACCTCAAAGAGCAGGGCAGCGAGCAAGTAACGAACGCGCTCAGCTTCGGGGCAGACAAATGGATGGCCGGCGGGCTGCAGCCAAATGCCACTCTTAACGACTACATCAAGTCCGTTTTTGACACGGCTTACCAGACGCTCGCCACGACAATGCTCGTTGGGGGCGCCGGTGCCGGCGTCCGAGCAACAGCGAATCGATTTGCAACAGACAAAGGCCTTGTCTCTAGCGCCATTCAAGGCGGCGTTGACTCAAGAGAGTTCGACAAGAGATCGATTGATGCTGCGGTCATTGAATCAATGCGTGGCAGCGATCCGCGTTACATCGACCCAAGCCGAACAACGAGAGCGGTCGCCGACCCAATTCGGCCGGACGTGCAGCAGGCCGGCGAGCAGGGCGGCACCGTCGTGCCCGCGGGCAATACTACTCAGAATCCAATCGTTGCCGACCAGAACTCTGATAACGACGATGAAGCGCTGCTTCGTAGGGCCGCGGCCACAGAAAAGGTCTACGACGAAGAAGGCAACGAGATCCCGGCAACAGCTGTTAATCAACAAAATACTGCAAGTGAACCCCCAACAGCTGTTGATACAGCTGTCTCAACCTCCTCCACCTCAATTCCAATCGGTGACCCAAGTATCTGGGAGCCGGGCGTCGATCTTCCTGCGCCCGAGTCCTATGACGGAGTCGAACCAACGGCGAGAGCTTCACAGCAGAAGTTCTTGGAGAAGCTTGCTGCGTCGCCGGTCTTCCAAAACGAAGGTCTGGGAGACGTCAAGCTTGCCGAGCCAGACGAGATCGGTCAGAGCAAGTACGACTCTTTGCGTCAGATTGTTCGCACGTACAAGAAGCTGTTTAACGTCGATGTCGTTCTGGCTGACTTTGGTGAAGGCGCCAAGATCCACGGCTACTACGACACACCGAGCGGAAAGGTCGTTCTGAACGTCCGTTCTGCCGACCTGACCCAAGCGATCAGTCACGAAGCGTTCCACGCATTCGAGAAGAAGCATGCGGACTTGTTCGCTCCGATCTATGCCGCGAGCGTCCAGCTGGCCGTCCCTCAGTCAATGGTCAGCATGTTCTCTGCCTACGGGCTCATGGAGAACAAAGACGGCAAGACCGAACTCGGTACAGCTGTTGATGCGTTGGTTGCAAACCCAGCAGACCAAGCTGCCAGACAAAAGCTGGCAACGATCCTTTCCGATCCAAAGAACGCGCTTGCTCGAAGTGAGCTTCTGGCCCACATGGTGGGTCAGGCGGCGACTCCGGCGATGTACGCCGAGCTTGTCCGCCGCTCCGGCAGCGCGTCGAAAGCCAACAAGATCATCCAGACGCTGACGGACTTCCTGAACGGCCTGTATCAAAAGTTGTTTGGGCGGACTCTTGATTACGTTGGCGGTCCCGACGGGCTCAAGCAAGTCCAGCGGATGATGAACGACATTCACAATGAAGTTCAGATCCGGACTGACAAGTCTCGTTTAGACGCAAAAGCAGCGAGAGCCACCGCGCAACCGGCTCCCGCCGCAACAGCTGTTGACTCAACAGCAGCCGCCACACCAGCGCCGGCCGCAAACACAGCCGCGAGCCCGCAACCCACTGCAGAGCAGCCGTTTGCCTCAGTAAGCGATCTTGTTGACGCCCTGAAGGCCAAAGATCCCAAAGCCAATACCGACCAAGCGCGTCAGTTCTTCAATGAAAACTACGATGCCGTCGTACGGGAACAGCAGCGGCGAGACGACGAAGAACGTGTAAGGCAGCAGAGTGGGACAGCTGTTGATCAAGCGACTACAGCTGTTGAACAGCCCGCTTCCGGCAGCGTGCCAACTAAACCAACCAGTGTCGCTGACGGGGCCCCTCCATTACTGGAAACAGGTAAGAACCAAAATGGTGCATTGACCGCGGGCAAAGAAAAAGTCGAGAGCATCAAAAGGAAAGCTAAGAAGCAGGCCGAAAGTAAGGAAAAACTGGCAGTCGCTCCGAGCGCAAGCGCGCCCACAACAGCTGTTGAACAGCCAATTCCTGCAAATAACGAGCAGAAAAAAAATTCACCGAGCATAAATAATGAAAATCAACAGTCCGCGCCAAAAGTGGTGTCACCGGCGACGACTGCTGACGCTCCGCAAAATGGGGCAAAGACTTCAAAGAAAGGGGTAATGACTCGCAAGCAGGCCGAAGACAAGCTTGACGAGCTTTCCATCGACCCGGAGACCAAGAAGTCTCAGGTGATGACTCTGGCGAAGAAAATGATCGGCGCCGGACTGATGCCCGCCGATGAGATGGGCAATCTGGAGCAGATCAGCAAAGACAGGGATATGGGCCCAGAGGATCTCATCAGCGAGATGGAGGCCTATGTCAGGGAAGAGGCAAACAACGACCCGAGTAACAGCCTCTTCTCGAAGAAAGTGTCCCCAGAATCCATCAGATCAATAGACGAGTTGGTGAATGCAGCAAACAGCGCATCTTCTTGGCGATATTGGTACGACACCTATCAAGGCGTCTTGCGGAACTACTTCGGAGAGGACACCGACCTCTTCCAGAAGTTGCTTTCCGCGACATCTCAAGCAACCAGCGTTCCGGCGAACGTCACGCTGGCCCTGAAGGCGTACCGGCAGCTAATTTCCGGAGAAGAGTTCACCGGATATCTCCCCGCTGTCATCAAGAACTTGAACCGCATCAGGGATCGAGAGGCACTGAGCGGCGAGAAAATCTCGGAGTATGGGAAGGCCGTTGACGGAGACGGAAACGGTATCGCTGTCGATCGCCACATTGCCGAGTTGCTTTTCAGCACTAAGGCCCCGAGCCCCGCGCAAATTGCGGTCGGCAAGAGGATAATTAGAGAGGTTGCTGGAAAGCTGGGCTGGGCCCCCAGAGAGGTTCAGGCATCGCTTTGGGCATACAACCAGATTCGCAAGGGCGGAAGGCCTGCTTCGTACGATACATACCTTGAAAGGAAGGCAGATGAAATCAGAAGACTCAGATCAGGGAGAGAAGGGCAAGAAAATAGAGGAGACCCTGAACTCGAAAGAAGTGCAGAGCCGCGCCAAAGTCCTGCTGGAGAGGCTGGAGTTCGCGAAGGAACTGGAGCAGCGAATGAAAAGTTCAGCAGACAAGTCTTAACCAACGTCCTTGTCGACGCCCCTGTTCGCCCGATTTCTGACTTCATTGACGAACTGGTTGTCCCGACATTTGCGGATCTGACGGTTGCTGGCGGCGCGATCGTTGATGTCGATGGAAGCGTAATCATCCCTGTTGAGGTTGATGGCGGTCCAAACTACCCGGCCCTTGAAAAGACGTCTGCAAAAGAACTTGTGTGGGCGATCAAAGGGAAGGGTGCTGTATCTCAGTTTGCCAAACACAAGAAGGGCGCTAAGTATGTTGTCGTGATCGCAATGGGCCAAGACGCCCATAAGTCAAACGCAACCGTCAATACAGTGTTCGTCCGAGCCCTTGAATCTTTTGCCAGCGACGGGCGGTTTTCTCAAGAGACCCTTTCAAAGCTGACCGAACACGTCAAGAACTCAAAGCAAGCACGGCGTCAAACACTGATCGGCAAAGCCCTTACTGGGATGCCAGACCTTCGGTCGCTTTCGTCCGAAGCGGGCAAGACAGAATTCGAGAACTACTTGGCATCGATATCGTTTGAGGCGAGATCGGTCATGTCAGACCTCTTGAGTTCTGCGACTGCCGAGAAGATTATGGGCGTGCCGCTCTTTCAAAAAGTTCTGCGCCTCACGATTGAACCGGAGTTTGCTGGGGTTCGTCTCGGAGCCGCTGTTGCACTTCTTGAGGTCGACAGGAAAAGTCCGGTTGTGGAGCTAGACGGAAAAGAGTTCCCGACCCATATGTCGTACAAGTACGGCGTCAGAGGCAGGCTGGTCGCCAAGTTTGAGAAGCCGGTCTCGATGGAGCTTTTGTTCCCCGAGTTCATCGCCCGGCGGCGCACAGAAAGCACAAGCCCATCAAACGACTACAGGTCTTTGTCGCTGAAACGACCCGTTGTCAATATTCCGAGAACTGTCCGATCGCTTGACGAAAAGCCGGTCAAGAACATCAAGAACGCCACGCACCTCTCTACCCTTCTTGATGCACTTGATGGCAACTGGACCGTGCTTGAGAAGAAGCCCGGACAGAAAGCAAAGACCGCCGGCCTTGCAGAGTATGTTCGCGGGCTTAGGGTAAGCGAAGCATCGTCAACGCTGACCCCGTACACCGACCAGCAGCTGAAGAAAGAGGTCTCTGCTGGGACGGTTCGGATATTCCGTCTTGGAGACCACGACATCTGGTTTGGCCTTCGTAAGAAGGAAGGCAAGACCGAACTGTTTGGCGTCTATAACAACGAGCAGGGAGTGCCCGGCGTCGTCGGCCTGATTCTTCGCAAGGCCGTTCAAGAGGGCGCAAACCTCCTTGACGCTTACTCGGTCAAGTCGAAGGCGTATCCCGACGGCAGGCTGCCAACGATCTATGGTGGCGCAGGGTTCAAAGCGTCCGATTCCTACTCGTTCGACCCAAGCTATTTGGTAGAATACGATACTGAAAAGTATTCACAGTCGCCCGAGTATCGCGAAGAAGTTGACCGCGAGCGACACAACAAGCTTCTGGCCCTTCGGGCCTACTGGGAGTCGGCGGGGTGGAAGCCGGAGCTTGGCCCAACAGGCGGCATCGTCAACTATCCAGACGTTGTCGTAATGGAGAGAAAAGATGGATCGACAGAAGAAGGATCAGGACCGGATAACACAGCTGCTGTTGGGCGAGTTCAGCCGTCAGGAGTTGGAGAAGCTGCATCCGGAGGCAGACAAGATTCTGAACCGGCTGATCAACAACGAGTACGACAAGCACGGGACGGCTCGGATGACGCCGGAGATGTTCGGGGGCTTTCGGGAGGTAATGAACGAGTTGTGGTCACCCGGCTTGACGACCGTCTTGAAGACACTCTCCGAGAAGCGGTAGCACTGACAGACGCGGATATTGTCAATCTGGGCCAGACCCCAGAGCGTGTCCGCGCAATTGCTGAGAAGGTTGGACCGGAGCTTCGGTTCTCCCGCCAAATCGAGTCGCCGCAGCTTAAGCAGTGGTTCGGCGACAGCAAGATCGTCAACGAAGACGGCACTCCAAAGGTGATGTATCACGGCACTGCCCGAGACATCACTGAGTTCCGCCCCAAGCAGGCGAATGCGATCTTCGTCACCGACAAGCCAGCCTTTGCTGCAGACTTTTCGGACATGTCTGCCGAGTACATGGAGAAGAAAGCGCTTGGCAGTCTGACCAAGAGACAACGCGAAGCGATCTCAGTTAGCGTTCAGGCAAACATCAAAAGGAACTACCCGAAGGACGCTGGTATCGGGGGCGATCTCAGTGCTCAGCTGAAAGACTGGGTGAATGGAGTTCAGGAGCCTAAGGGCGAGCTTCTTGACTACGTCCAGTATTCGGCTCGCAAGCAAGGCAAGGTCGGCGGCGGTCAAAACATCCTGCCGTTGTTTGTCAAAGCGGAAAACCCGTGGGACTTCGACAATCCGGCTCAGGTTGCTGAACTGCGCGACTGGCTGAAGAGCAATGGAGTTGGGTGGTACAGGCAGCTGGATGACGTCCAGAGTCGTCCCAACAACTGGAGTCTGATTGAAGACCCGAAGACTCAAGAGGGGCTGAAGGTTCTTGGATTCGACTCCTTCTACGTCAAAGAGGGCGGCGTCAAGAATCTGGCCGTTTACAACCCGACTCAACTGAAGAGTGCGATCGGCAACAACGGAGACTTTGATCTCAGTAACCCCGACATTCGCTTCAGCAAGCTGATCGCCCTGTCGCATGCCGCGATCGATCAGATGAACAGACACTCGCCGGTCGTACTTGGCAAATCGTTGGGTAGGACATCACAGCTGTCCGAAGACCTTGCGTTCCAAAGGCGGGTCGAGATCATTAGGGGCGTTTACGACAAGATGCCCGCGGGCTACAACGTCCCCGTGCCGTCGATGGTCACCAGCAATGCAATGCGCATCTCCAAGATGCCGCAGCAGGCCGTCACTTGGTCGTTTGGGATCTTGGAAAAGGTCTTGTTCACGAAGCATGCAGCGGACTTCGATGGCGTCACGGCGGCAGAGATCAATCGCTCGATGCGCGATCCGGTTGCCATTCTGAAATCAAGCAGGGCTCCGGATGAGTTCGACATCATTACCGACATCGTCCGCACTAACGAAGAGGGCAAGACTGGTCCGATCGTCATCGTAGTAAAGACGAATGCGGTGTTCAATCCCGAAGGCTTTGCGGCGATTAAACATACAGCTGTTAAGTCCGCCTATATCCGCCCAATTGGCGGCAAAGACAATGTGTCCGACAGAATCAGCAATGTCGAGAACATTCGCTACTTAGAGCTTGGCCGGGCGCGTGAGGTCTTCAATCAAGCGAAGGGCGGCCGGTTCCCAGAAGACGCTATCAAACGGGAGTTGTCTAAGAGGCGAATTCCGGATTGGGTCAATGTGGTTGCTGAGATTGGTGACCGCTACACCGGCCCAGTCGAAGACATGCCGCTGTTCTCTCGCCCGCTCACCGAAGCCGAGCGTGAGGTCGAGAGCAACTTCAGGAATGACCTCAGGGACAACTACGAAGCCAAGAAAGCTGAGTACTGGCGCGACAGCCCCGGCACGCTCGATGTCGACAAAGCAAGAGACCTGTCGCCGGAATACAAGAAAGAGCCAAGCAAGTACTCTGCGGCAGTACACGAGCCAGCCAGCGACTTTATTAAACAGCTGTACGGCGAACAGCTGTCGTCCATGCCAAAGGGCAGCATCGTCCTGTTTAGCGCTGGCGGTGGCGGATCTGGCAAGGGTTACATTCTTGGCGGTTTTGCGGCCGACATATCTCGTGCGGCTGATCTCGTATACGACACCACGATGTCGGGCTTTGAGTCCGGTCAACGTCGCATTCAGGCGGCGATCGATGCTGGTCACAAAGTCAGCGTGGTTCTGGTTTACCGAGACCCCGTTGCCGCGCTTAATGGGGCAATCGGCAGGGCTGCCAAAACTGGGCGGGTCGTGCCCATTAACGTGATGGCTAAGGATCACGCAGCTGGTCGAGATGCGGTTAAGAAGCTTGTTGAGTACTACGCCGGAAACCCAAGCTTTTCGGCCGTTGCTGTTGACAACAATGGCACTACTCCTAAGTACGTTTCCATTGATCAAGTCGAGCAGATCGACGAAAATAGAGTGCTAGAGGATCTTTATGACGAACTCGACAGACAGTCCCAAAACCCAGAGCTTGCTGGAGTCGTTGCCGCTTTCAGAGCGGCGTCGCCTGTTCGGCCTGCTGACCAGCAGCGAGTGGGACGTGGCCGAAGGGGAGAAGTGGCCGGACGAGAAGACGCTCCAGTTCGCGTACAAGAAGGACAAGCGTCTGGACGAGATGCACGCGAGAATCAAGGCGGGCAAGACGGGCTCCTGAGCCGCAAGGTACTGACGCAGGGCAACAAGTTCACGCTCCCAGAGCGTTCGATCTCCGAGCGAATCTCCAACAAGTTCGCAAACGAAGTCAGCCGGGTAGAAGACATCCAGAAAGAGATCGTCAAACAGGGCGGTCTGCTGACAGACAAGTCAAACGTACAGTGGGCTCAGACCCGCATGTACCGAAAGTCGGCCCAAGAAGTAGACCGATTCCGAGAAGAAAAGGTCTACCCGCTCATGCGGCGGATCGCCAGAGCCGGCATCCAGCTGGACGACTTGGCGATGTACCTGTACGCCAACCACGCAGAAAAGCGCAACGCCTATATCGCTTCGATCAATCCACAGTTCCCTGATGGCGGGTCTGGGATGTTCGATGCTGAGGCAAAGCAGAAGCTGACGTCGTTCAGGGCTAGGCCCGACTACCAGACGTTCAAGGCGCTTGCAAAAGAGCTTCAGTCGATCACGGCGGCTACTGGGCAAGTCCTGCTGAACGGAGGACTTGTAGACCAGAATCAAATTTCCGCGTGGCGGAACACGTACGGCGACACCTACGTTCCCCTGAAGGGCTGGGAAGACATCGATGAGTCGATGAAGGTCTCCCACCGCAGCGACCCGCGTGTGCCGTTTGCAAAGCGCGCACTGGGGCGTGGATCGCGTGCCGGGCAGATCATCGAAAACATCATGGGCGACTACGAGCGGGCAATCGTCGCTGTCGAAAAGAACAACGTGCGCAAAGCGTTCTATCGGTTTGTCTTGGACAACCCCGATGAACAGCTGTGGCAACCGCAAAGAATCATCCTTACTAAGCGCTTCAACAAGGGCGCCGTGATGTCGCCTCTCGCGATGGCGCAGGGCAACGTCACCTACTCTGCGACGGTCGACAACCGAGAGGGTCACACGGTTGCTGTTCGGATTGGCGGCCAGCTGAAGTCAATCTGGGTCGCAGACGAAGCGATGCTGGACGATCTCTCGCAAGCAATCGATGCGGTCGATGGGGACACACGGCTTGCGATGCGGACCCTGATGGGAATCAACCGCACCCTTGCCAAGTCTTATACGGCGCTGTCTCCTGCGTTCGTTCTCACCAATGCCACGCGAGACCTGCAGACCGCCCTGTTGGCGACTGGCATCGAGAAGAAGGGCGGCTTATGGCGGGCCGCAAAGATAACCGCTCAGCTGATTCCGCTGTCTTGGAACATCTGGCGGGCCACTCGGAACAATGAATGGACAGCTGTTGGTAACAGATACCGAGACGCTTATATCGCGATGCGTGACGCGGGGGGCGCGCAGGGCTTTATGGGTTTCATGGATCTTCAGGATCGCCAGAGGAATCTGAACCAGATCATCGAAGAGACACAAAACAACATCCGCCTTAACCCGAAGTCTTGGTATATCGAAGGGCGCAAGATGATTCGCGTCGCCCACGACTTCATCATGGACCTCAATGGCGCTATTGAAGGTGCGGCCCGTGTGGCGGCGTATGCCGAAGCAATCAAAGCCGGAGAGACTAAAGAGTCCGCAGTTAATACCGCCGCAAACGTAACAACAGACTTTGCTCGAAGGGGCAAATGGACGCCGTGGCTTAGCGGGCTGTGGTTGTTTGCAAACCCCGCTATTCAGGGTGCTCGCCGAGTTGCCGCACTTGCCTTCTCTCGGAAGGGCGCTGCGTTTACCGGATCTCTGGTGACGTTGGGTTATATGACGGCGATGATGTCTGCCGGGGCGACTGGAGATGACGACGAGCCGTATTGGGACAAGCCAGACGTTCAAGACACCAAGCTAAAAAACTTGCTGTTCTTTGATCCGCAGGGCAACCAATACAAGATCCCACTGGCTTATGGGTGGGGGTTCTTTGTCAATGTCGGTTATGCGCTTGCAGATATTCAGCGCGGCAAGGCCACCGGACGAGCCGCGGCATTCTTGACCAACAGCGTCTTCCAGCACTTCTCGCCGCTTGGCTCGACAGAGAACATGGCATCGTTCTTTGCCCCGACATTGCTCGACTTGGTCGTGCCTTTAGCGACAAACATGACCGACCGTGGCAGGGAGTTAATGCCAAGCAATTCGTTTGGGAAAGAGGAGCCCAACTCGGAGCGGTATTGGTCCAGCACGAGAGGCACGTACACCGAGAAGGCAACGACTTGGCTGAATGAAGTCACCGGAGGTTCGACTGCGGTTCCCGGCTATATCAGCGTGAGCCCAGAGTCTGTTAACCACGTCCGAAACTTTATTTTTGGTGGTGCCGGACAGTTTGTTGCCGACACAGCCAGTTCTATTTACCTGACAGCGACATTGGGTGGGTCAACAGCTGTTGAGAAGAACAAAGTCCCGATCCTGAAGAGCTTTTACCGGACTAAGGACATTAAAGGCGAGCAGGGGGCGTTCTTTGAGAACAGCAAGGAAGCTCTTCAGGCTCTCAATGAGGCGAAGACTTACTGGGGCAAGGAAGACAATACAACAGCTGTTCAAGAGCGCCTTGATCAGAACGGCGGACTTGCGGCGCTCGGTCGGTCGGTACAGAGCTACAACAAGGCGCTCAGCAATCTCCGGAAAGAGGAGATGATGATCACCGACAACAAAGACATGAGCGACGTAGACAAAGAAAGTATCCGCAGCGACATCGATCAAAGACGTAAACAGCTGTATGACGACTTCAATCGGATGTTCTATGCCGAGAAGAGCCAGATTGAGAAATAAGGGATCGCGATGAAGAAATCACCGGCTTGGCAGCGCAAGGAAGGCAAAGACCCAGATGGCGGGCTCAATGCAAAGGGCAGGGCGAGCTATAACAAAGCCACTGGCGGAAACCTCAAGCCCCCGCAGCCGGAAGGGGGTCCAAGAAAGGACGCCTTTTGCGCTCGGATGGAGGGCATGAAGAAGAAGCTTACGTCGGCCAAAACAGCCAACGACCCAGACTCCCGAATCAACAAGAGTCTGAGGGCGTGGAAGTGCTAGTTATTTGAGGTCTGAGAACAGCGAGTTGACCAGTGTCTCTCTGGCTTTGGTGTTCATGTGTGCGTAGCGGGCAGCCATTGTTGGCGTCTTGTGGTTCAGCAGGTCCATCACCTGAAGAATTGAGGCGCCGCTTTGTGCCGCCAGCGATGCGGTGGTGTGGCGCATGGTGTGGAAGCACACGTCTTGCGCGTTATCCAGACCGGCCCTAGAGAGCGCCTTGCGGTACTCCTTATCCAGCGTATAGGGCTTGCCTGTACGGCCCTCAAACAAGAGTTTTGTGGGCTCGTGGGGGCGGTAAAACGGCGCCAGTTCGGTGACCACTTGATCGGTGATCATTGCCATGAACGGGGTGCCATTCTTTGTGCGCCGCACAATAACGGACTTGCCCTCCAGATCGATGTCGCCGTGGGCGATGCGGGTCAGGTTGCCGCGGCGCAGGCCGGTCACGGCTGCCATCAGTATCAGAAGTCGCAGCTTTGGGTATGCCGATGCGCGGGCGACCTCAAGCAGCTTGGTGACCTCTGCCTGCGAGAAGTAGCTCCTGCGGCCTTTGCCTTCCTTCCACTTGACGATCTGGCGGGCAGGGTTGTGTCCGCCGTAGCCTGAGGCAATTGCGGCGACTCGGTACAGCTTTGATATGGCTGAGGCGTAGCGGTTCTTGGTTGAGCCGCTGACCGGCATGGCATCGACGTTCTGGTAGACGTCTTGGGAGGTCACTGAGGCGATCGGCGTGTCGGCGCCAAACATGTCTACAGCCCAGTTGATCCTCTGGATTGTGGAGGGGTCTGTAGTGGTTGAGAACTTCTGCTCGAACACCTCACGAGCCTGCTGGAACGTGACGTTCGGATTATTGACTTTGCGGACGGATTTTGCGGCTGCCATAACTTCCCCTTGTAAGTGGTTGATTTCACAAGGAGAAATTTTGTTCCGAACCGACTGCGGATTAACAGTCCGTCGCTCTACCAACTGAGCTATCAGGGAACAGGGAATTGCTCCCCTTGTGAAGCTCGGATTTTACCACACGACAACGGATTTTTGCGTTCCCAGAAGGTCTAGATCCAGCTGCTTTGAGGCGTTTTGCTTAAATGTTAAGCATTCGTCGTAGCTTCCTACGCAAAGCAACAGCTGTGACACCGAGTCCCACACCGCCCACCCGTCTTTGTGCTGGATGACGGATAACCGCTCCGTCACTCTACTTGCCCCCGTCACCAAAGTAGAAGCTGCTCTTGGCCTCTTCCTTAATCTGAGCGGCCTTCCTCTGACTAGCGGCAAACGCCCTGAACTCCATCGCCCACTGTTCACAGATCCTGTCGACAGTCTGCGGGTCCAAATCGGCGACGTTGACTTGCACCCTGTCGTGAGAGCTATCTAGAGACATTGGCCGCAGCGTCTTCACCGACAACGAGCGCGGCATGGCCGGCATCACCAATTCGACTTCAATACTTATACTCATACAGATACCCCGAGATGCTCTTTGATCCGCTCAGACAGCGGGCTAGGCACAGCTGTTGAGCACTCCAACAGCAACATCCTGCCGACCTCTAGATCGTCAGCAACAAGCTTGAGCACATCACTGCCGAGATCAATAGCGACCCAGCGCAGCATGTCAACCATGTCGCCGCTTGGCGGCTTCGAGACTTCAAGAGGCGCATAGACGGGCTGGGCTTTCATGGCGTCAATCAGCTTGTCGATGTACCAGCGCGACTTTTGCACATCTGTCAGGCCGCCTTTGTTCTCGTATCGCCACAAGTATTTAATGACGTTTGCGACGCAAATAGCTTCGATCCCAGACTTCTGGATCGTTGCTGCCGAGATCGCGTCGATGCATTCGATCTCGCCTTGCTTGTAATGCTCTGGGTTAACGTCGTTACTCATCTTTGGCCCACATGTAGTGCGGCGCGCAGTTCTTCCATAACCGCCCAGACTGAACGCCACGACTCGCAATCTGGGCAACCCGGCTCCTTGCAGTCTTCGTCTAGATCAGACGTTACAGACTCTAATACCTGTAGTACCCGCTTTATAAGTCGGGGGTTGGGCGGATGTTTATCTCCTCCCATCACCCTTTCCCCCTTGCGCGGATGGCAAGAGCATTTCCGACCAGCACATCGCGCACCATTGAATTGTTTTCGCACACTGCGGCATTGCGATCAAGAATCTGGGCGCAGGCTTCACGCTCGGCCAGCACTGCATCCGGCTCGGCCTGCTGTGGTGGCGTCGCATACAACCGGATTGTTTCGCCTTCCGGTACGTATGTATGAAATTCGATTTGCTGGCGGTCGGCGTCTCGATAAACCGTGGCAATCGGCTCTGTAGACAACTGCTCGGCCAGCAGCTTGCCCCGCAAATCATTTCGCTGCCGAAGAACGCAGGCGGGGCGGGTGCAGTGATAACCGCACGAATGAATGTCGTCCATGCTTTACCTCAATTCCGGTTAAACCAGACCTTTGGGGGCATCTGGCTGTGTTTGCTTTTCTTGTTCAAGTCGATTTGCGACACGATCTTTTTGAACTCTTTGCAGGCTTTGCACCTTCCGCATTGTTTCTCGCAGGGTTTGAAACTCTTGCAACCCCACGCCGACTCTTCGATCAATTTTTATCCATCCGAAAAAACACAATCAGGGTGATGATCTGACCAGCTGCAATTCTTGTCGCAAAAGTCTTCTTCGAGCAGTGCGGACAGCGCGTCAAGCTTATTCAGGCAGCACTTGTAATGGGCAGGCCCTGCGCTATAACAGGTCTTGTTATGCGTGACTCCGACGTCCTCAAAGAAGGATCTTGGATACAGAGGTATGTCGTTTACCGATGACGGGGCGTGCAATAACAGCCCATTCTGGTGACTAAGCCACGCTGCTGGTTTCATTAGACTTGTCCTGTCTCGGAACCCACGATGCGGCAAAGTCACACCGGCCGATAAGATCCGGTACTTTGTCTTTGGTCATTCGCAGCTTGTCCTCAAACGTGTGGAAAGTTGATGAGTCCTTTGCTTTGTATTCGGCAGGCGGTCCGTATTCCAACTCGCCGCGACGGATGATCATGTCAACTGCAATCAGAGAGCGAAGCGCGTTTTGAACAACCTGCGAACTGAAACCAAGCTCTTCTCGCAACTTAATTGCGGACTTGTACTCTTCGAGAATCGCTTCGTAGACTTGCTTTCGGTGATTAACGCCCGTGGCCTTTGATGTCATTTTAGAACAACCGCCTGTTCAATGTTGATGAATGCGTTTGAGCCAACCTTCGATCCGCCGCTCTTGGACGGGTCTCTTGTCTTCGTTGTTTGAACTCGGACTTTCGTTAGGAAGTTCCCTCTTTCATCGCAAATCTTTTGGACCAGCAATGATTTCTCCGACGGCAGGTAAAGCCATCCAGTCAAGATGACCCGAAGCGCAACGCAAAGCTCGCGAGCGTTAGAAATCTTTTCGTACCCGACCATCCATTCGTTATCAAACCCGCCTGACGAAGCGGGTGCGCGCAGCTGATCAAGCATTACATTGCGAGTCTTTGTTTCGACAGCACTTACGACTCGACCATTCATTGAGATAAAGCCGTCAATGAGGGAGGTTTCGGCTTTGTTCGTCGTCAAGAACTTGCAAGCGGGGTATGCGTCTTCAAAGATTTGAATCGCATCTTTTTCAAGATCAAGCGCTTTCTGACCCCTTTCGGTGTGGATCTCAGAAAGCCTGTTGCTGAAGACGTGGATGATCAAAACTCACCCCCGGCGTTTGAGTTGTGATGCGGGCACTGTTGAGAGACAGCGCAGTACGACTCGCATCGCCGGTAAGTCTTTGGGCGCTGTTCGATGTAGTGACTTGCGTCTTTGCCAACCTTCGCCGACTCTGCCTCTTGTCGGGTGTCGTAAAGCTTGATTGCCGACTTTCGATTGGCTTTCATCAGAGCAAAGACTTCTTTGGTGGCCCACCGCTCCTCATCGCTGCACGGCTCTGGGTCTTCTTGTTGATGCAGAGCGACCCGCTCTTCGATGTACTCAACAGCTGTTGCCTCATCCCAAAGCGGGATGTCGACCACCAAGGCATTCGCTGGCGGGTTGCCATCAAAGCCGGCCGCGGCTTTGACGAAGTCAGTGAAGTACATCGCGACCTTGATGCCTTCGATCCGATATCGATCGTCTCCCGACTGGCGGTGCGCCTCTCTGCACAGCTGTGCGTACACATTCAGCTGCTTTTCCCATTCGTCTTTCCCGCCAAACTTGAACGCCCAGACCGACGTCGTCTTGGTGTCCCAGATGACGTTGTCTTCGATGTTGTCGATTGCGCCGGACACGACCCACCCGCCGACGGTCATTTTCAATCGCTCTTCAGACGTGGCGTTGGGAGATGCGCCGTACCTATGAAGGAACTCGTGGAATGCGGTCCCAAGAGTGGCCTTCACCATGTCCGATGCGTCGGTGACTTGCTCATACTCGCGCAACATCCGGCGCCGGTATGGAGACGAGATCAGCTGCGTGACCGAGATGTCGCTGTTCCCTCTGCTGTAAGGCAGATTGTTCAGCGCTCTAATAAATTGGGCCGGGAGATTGAAGTTATTTGTGATCATAAGAACGCCGGGATTACGCGCCCGGCCGCGAACAAGTCACGCGGCCTCTGGGGAGGGGGGAGACGGCGGCAATCGACTATTTGGAATCGTTGCCGGGCCCGCGCCCTGTTTGGTTCCGTTAAGCCGACGGTTTCCTGCGGTTGGCCTACTCAAAACGGGATTTCGTCTTCTTCCTGCTTTGAGTAAATTTTTGGCGACTGCTCGCTGAGGGCGGCGTATTCCGGAGATTTCTCGACCGAAGCTTGGGTGTACTTGCTGAGCTTCTCAAACACGCTTTGGTCAAAGTTCTCCAGATCGAAGAACAGCTGTTCATTCTCGGCAGGCGGCGCCTCCATGCCTTTGGGGAGGGGGGCAAGGGACTTGATGTTTGCGTACACCTTGCCTTCGCGCTCGGTGTGGATGACTGAAACCATGCAGGTCTTGCCAAGCAGCTGTTTCGCCTCAAATCCGGCTAGTTCTGCTTCAGAAAACCTCTTGTTTCTCCAGCCTTCCAAGTCTTCGCGCAGCTTTGACTTTTCGTGGAGGCTGGTTTTGTATTCCTTGCTGATGGCCATAGGGCGCCCATCCGCCATTCGTTCGCCGCAGATTTCCCACGAGATACGAACTCTGTGGCCGAACTTAACTTCTCCCTTGTACTCGGTCCGTTGTGTGCCGAGATCGATCACGGCATAGCACCGTGCCGCGTGGCTGCCGCTGGAAAGGGGGGCAAAGTCACCGCCGCTGTTTGAACCTTTGAAGATGAGACCCATCGCTTTTTCCTGTTTGATTTCTGTAATTGACTGTCCTGTGGTTTGCCACCACTCGACACCGCCGTCGTTGTCACGTTCTGAGTAGTCTTCCACTACGAAATAGTAGTGTATAAGCGCAAAGCAATCAAGCCACGGAGGCTTGATTTTTGAAAACTCTACGTTACGGTTGGCCGAACCTCAGCATCCCAACAACGCGGCCGGCTGGCCGGTATTCGCTCGGGCTGACTTCGACTGCGCTGTCTGCGTCCGCGTCGGCGCTGATGCGGATGTTGCCTGTAAGCAGGCGACGCACACGGCGGACAAAGACCGACTTGTTGGCTCTGATGACGTAGACGCCGTCCTTGGGGTACGTCTCGCAACCAGTGTCAACCAGCAAGATGTCGTCCTGACTGATCGCCGGCTGCATCTCTTTGGAGGGCATGTAGAGGCCCCTGACGGCGTGGATAGACGTCGGGGTGTCTATCGACTTGTTGAGCACACGATCGCTCAAAAACAGCTTCTCGATCGTCTGCGACATGTTGTCGAGCGAGATGATCGGAATGGTCGAGAACCGCTCTGATGGGGCGCCGGAATCAAGATCCATCCAGCCTGCGGGGAGGCCCATCTTCTGCTCGATTTCACGGGCAAGTCGCTCACCGATCGAACGAACAATCTCCGGGTTGTTCGAGAGGACAAGAACGATGAGGTTCGAGTTCTTGCCGGATGCGCGGGCAAACGCCGCACGATTGCCGTCGAACTTCTCATCGATGTACTTCTTGAGGTTGCGTTTGCGAACCTCTGCTAACGCGGGGGGGACTTTCATTGCTGCGACTTCATTTGTTGCGCCTCAAATATTGGATGGCCCAAGAAGCGCCGTAGACCGGACACCGGAGAAGCATGGAATAGGTAGGCCCTCTGTGTATTGATGCGATGCAATATAGCACTCAAAGGTAGTGTTCCACCATTATCTGAAAGGGTGAAGGGCTTCGACTTCGTCTGCAGATCGACCAAAGGTTTGCAAGAAGGGAAATTACATGTAACAATACGTTCTCGTGTTGAGTAAACGCAGGAACGAATGCACGCCTTAGACTATTTACAGAGCCTGTCTGGTATGGACAGGGCCCAGATTTCGATCAATGCGCGGGTGACGCCCAGCTATGTTGCGCGTCTTCTTTGCTCTAGAGCGAAGACCAACTACGCGCCGCTGGCCCTTGCTGTGGAGTGTGCGAAACACTCTGGCGGCAAAGTGGACATCCTTGGTTCGATCAAGGAGTCGGCAACGGACTGGGGTTTCCTCAAGGACTACCTCAACCGCTTGTGATATTCGGGTACTCCGGACCCTAACTAAGAGCGCCATCCAGTCGCTGCGCGGAAGAAAAGCTGGTAGCCAATTTAGGTTGGCCGGTGGGCGAACCCTGACGCCGAAGAGGTCGGGGGCTGGTTATCCAGCAGGTGATGGCTTCTCGACCTCCCATCTTGCAGGGGGGTAGGGGGGCTATGAGGTGATGGGTGTGGATAGGAAGCCGGTAGGGCCACAAGAAAGCAGGCGAGTAATCCTTTAGGGCGATAGCAAAAGGATTAACGTAGGGATAATGTGTAAGGATGGATGGGTAAGGGTTGCTGATAAGTATTCAACCAGAAACGGGGTGAACATGGACGACGGGTTACGAGTGGCAGTGTCAGGGAATGAAGTCACGATCTACCAGAACGCGGGAGATCCAGACTTTCCGGAAGACGAAATCGGCATCTCGATGACCGCCGAGAGTTTCCGGAAAATTGTGGCGATATCGGAGATTGCGTTCGGCGTTAAGGTCAGAGCAAAGCCACAGCCCAGCGAGCGGTTCGCGGAGTTCTGGGCTGCCTACCCGAACAAAGTGGCAAAAGACAAGGCTGCACGGTCTTGGTCGTCAGTGCAGGCAGATGACATTGCCGACGAGATCATCGGCGCGCTTGAGTCTTGCAAGACCTCCGAGCAGTGGGTCAAAGACAACGGCCGGTTCATCCCTCACGCATCCACTTGGCTGAACAACCGTCGTTGGACGGATGCCGAGTCGACGGCTGAATTGGGAGTCTTCAAGTGATCCCGCCCGGCGCCCAAGAAATTCTCTACCTGCGGCTCGCAGGCAAGCGGCCGGATGAGTTTGTCGTCTGCTCGACCATCGGTGCGCTGCCGTTCAATTGGGTCGTGGATGTCGACTTCAATACAGATTGGGATTTGATGTGGGCGGTCGATCTCGATGTTGTGGTCGTCGCTCAGTCGACAGATCGCGTAGATCCATTCCTGAGACAGTTCATCAAGCATAGGCCCAGATCCCTGACGCTTTGGCTGGACGACTCTGCCGGCGGTTTTGATGTTCGGTTCTGGCCCGCGGTCGACACGATCAGCAAGCCAATTGATCAGTGGGTATGGGAGGTCGATATGCTCCCAATGATGGGCTGGCAGAACCTTGCCATGCTTGAGCTGATGTCGGGGGAGTTCGCATGAACATCATTCCTGACACTTTTGACTTCAAACAATACGAGTGGAAAGCGAAACCTAACTCAGACGTATTGCGCACGAACCAGCTGGACTTGGTTGATGCGTTTTACGGCGAGATCAAAGGCGACGAACTGCCGTGGCCCAAGACCGCCAAAGACGTTCGCCTGCGCCCGACTGAAGTTACCGTATGGCCGGGAATTAGCGGTCACGGCAAAAGCCTGATCACTACCCAGCTTGCCTTTCATCTTGCCTTCACCGGCAAGCGGGTGGCGATCGTCAGCCTTGAGATGCGCCCCGTTACGACGATGGCTCGGATGGCAAGGATGGTCAGCGGGGGCGACAAGCCCACCACGGGCTGGCTGAACGAATTC
>Ga0209191_1000142_pt1 | contig 57946 bp, 83 predicted proteins | sample S_130626_EF_Meta_FD_187320 | JGI IMG/M metagenome (GOLD analysis project Ga0209191, IMG submission 187320) | Freshwater microbial communities from Lake Simoncouche, Canada to study carbon cycling - S_130626_EF_MetaG (SPAdes) (version 2) | ecosystem: Environmental > Aquatic > Freshwater > Lake ...
CTACTGGTCTTGTTTGTATTGGAGGCTAATCAAATATCAAAACATAGTTGCATCATACATCAAGTAAAATTTATTTGTCAACAAGGTAACGTTCTGATTGCAAATTAACATCAATTGAGGACAATATATATTTCCTTCTCCGTCACGTGGAGTTTAGAGAGTGTCTAAAAAACACTCTCTTTTTTTACAGGCTCATCGTCTGAGCCATCCCCGGGGACTATGATAAAACGTTTAAACATACCCTCTAGGTGATTACCAGCAGAAACAAAAAAAGTACTTGCATTGTGATATTGAAAACCATTAAGATGAACTTCTATTTCGATTGACGATGAAAAACGGTAGGGTCGAAATGTGTATTGCTGATACTACGGTTAGTGCATTAGACATCAGAAGGGATGGCGAAGAAAGAATCCCTTGCACGAAAAGTCTTTCGGGTCGTACCGATACCATTTGGGGCATCAGTATGTGAAGGCAAACCTAGTTTAAGGCTAGGTCTGCCCTCCCCAAGAGGGCAAGGTATTACTAGGAGTGACTAAAGTCTTTACGTGACTGTATTGCTATAACTATGGGCTTTTATAAATGGCTACAAAAGAAAAACGAGATTGGAAAAAAGAGTATCAAACCCAAGTAAAACGTGGCGATGATAAAGGACAACTAGAACGTCAAAAGGCTAGGCGTTTATACGATAAGAAAGGTATAGATAGACAAGGAAAGAACATAGACCACATCACGCCAATTAAGACTGGCGGTATAACCAAGGTTGGTAATCTCCGTTTGAGGTCACCGAAAGCAAACAAATCTGACAACAAAAAGTAGTACCCTGTAGGAGGCTAAATGAACGCAGTCGAATCATATATTTCAACGTTATACGTTGACGTACAAGAGAGAGTAGTCTGTCCCTCGTGTTCACCCGAACGCAAAAAATACCAGTTAAAAGAACTCAAGATTGACCGTAAGCCGGAGGGTCTTGTTTACCACTGCCATCACTGTGGCATCAGTGGCATCGTCCCCAATAAACAGTATCAAACTAAACCCATCTATCGTAAGGAACTAAACGTGATTCCATTAAAGCAAATGCCTACAACTAAACTACAAGAACAACATTATGCTTTTTTAAAGTCACGAGGTATCTCAGCAGAAACCGCAGACCAGATGAAATTGTTTGCTTCCCAGAAATACTTTCAGCGTTTAAACAAGGAGACAGAGGCGGTGGCCTTTCCATATTTTAGGAACGGTGCATTCATATCAGCCAAGTATCGCTCGATTGAATCAAAGGATTTTACCCAAGACTCAGGCGGTGCACAGGATTTCTTTGGGATTGACAATGTTAATCCACTACTACCGGTAGTGATTGTAGAGGGAGAGATTGATGCGTTAACTCTGATTGAGTGCGGTATGGAGAACGTTCTATCTGTGCCGAGCGGTGCACCCATGAAAGTGACGGACGGTAAGATAGATGCATCTGAGGATAAACGTTTTGCGTTTGTATGGAACGCCTTTGATGTATTAAAAAGTGTGCCTTACGTCACGATTGCTACTGACACTGATACTGCCGGACAAGCATTAGCAGAAGAACTGGCTAGACGTATTGGTAAAGATAAGTGTCGCATCGCAGAGTTTGATTACAAAGATTTAAACGAGGCGTTCCTTGATAAGGGTAAGGACTTTGTTCAGAACATTATTGATACTGCCGAACCGTATCCGGTTGAAGGGTTATCATCAGCCAGCAAGTTTTTAGACCGTTTAAACGACTTATGGGGAAAAGGTACGGGGAAGGGAACAACAACGGGTTTTGCTAATGTTGACCAAATTTATACGGTAGCCCAAGGACAGTTAACCATAGTCACCGGTTATCCATCATCAGGTAAGTCGAACTTTGTAGACCAGTTAATGGTCAACCTTGCTAGGGGTAGCGATTGGAAGTTTGCTATCTGCTCATTTGAGAATCAGCCTGAGATTCATATCAGTCGATTAATGGAGATATATAAAGAGAAGAGATTCTTTGATGGGAACAATCGAATGAACGAGGAGGAAAAGAATGAGGCGTTCACATGGGTTGATAGCCACTTCTTATTCCTAGACTCCGAGGGTGCAGAACCCTCATCAATTGACTCGATATTAGAAAGAGCACGAGTAGCGGTGGCTCGCACTGGTATACGAGGTTTGGTCGTTGACCCTTACAACTATATTGAAAACAAGACAGGCTCGGCAGAGCACGAATTCATTTCATCGATGCTCACACGTATGCAAGCGTTCGCTAAAGCGTATGGGGTACACGTATGGTTTGTGGCTCATCCATCCAAGATAACACGTTCTAATATGGACTTGCCTCGCCCTGACGGTATGGCAATCTCAGGCTCAATGGCTTGGTGGGCAAAGGCAGACTGCGGTATCACCGTTCACCGAACTAAATCGAATGACGTGGAGGTAGCGGTTTGGAAGTGTCGGTACAGATGGATTGGAACTCAAGGCGAAACCACTCTTGGATATAACAAAGCAACCGGAACTTACTTTGAAGAAACAGATGCGTTCTAACCTACTGCTGTGTTTTATGTTCATGCTGTCTACAGCAGAGCGTTTAAACGACTTACACGCTAATCACCGGTCCTGTTCGTTATGATTCGTCTTGCCACCATTGCTGATGTTCCGTATATAGTTTCATTGGCAAACAAAGAATCTTTCTGCCTTGGATTTATTCCTAAAATGGCTTATGAGTCTGCCATCACCGGAATTAAAAAAGGTAAACGATGGAGTGATACATGCAATGACCGTTTGTTTGTCTGTGAAGAGAACGGTGACCTTGTAGGCTTTACATTGTTTTCTTATGGCGTTATATCAAAGTGCAATCAAATTTGTATTCAACAGGATGCTCGACTTATCTCTAGAGGACAGGCGTTATTAAGTTCTGCTATCTCGCATGGCAACTTGGTTGGGCGTGAAGACTTTGCTTGCGGTTGTGCCGATGACCTTGCCAGTAACTTCTTTTGGCAACAGATGGGATGGGTTAGGGTTGGTGAGCGCAAAGGTATCAGCCACAAAAATACTTGGAAAGAAAGTAGCAAACGTAAAATTAACATTTACCGTTATCAAACAAGCAGTTTATTTATGAATGGTTTCGGAATGATTTTGCCAAAGGCGGGCGTGACTCTTGCAGTTTAAACGACTTACTCCCAAAGGCCGGTTAATGGGAGAATTCCTACTTTGGTGGGGAATTCCCTACTTCAAAAATTTTAGGCAAAAAAAATCCCCCCGATGGTTGCCCAAGGGGGGGTAGAACTAGTGTCAATGCATCTTTAGTTTCATGGTTCGCTCAACTCTTTTCCTAGGTGGTCTAACTGACCAATAGTAAACGTGTTGAGCGCAAGTTTTACTAAGTCATCAACGGTGTAACTAGCAAACCAGTCGTAAACTAATAACGCTCTCTCTTCACCAATCGCCTCTACTAATTCTTCGTAAGTCATACCACCTCCTTTAATAAATGGTTTGCTAATACAACACATGCTTGAGCGTAGGTATCAAACAGATTATCGCCATCATGTGCATGGATATAATCAGTATCATTATCTTCGTTCTCATATTCAATCATGTACCCATCGTTAGTGCTGATGATTGTGTAAGTGATAACAACATGTTCTTTAGTGCTCATTTAAAACCTCCTTAAGTTTGTTTAGAAAACCCTCGTACCCATCAAAGTACCCCTCCTCGTAGAAGAGCCGGTCTTTCGAATCCTCATCATCGTTGTAGTGCTCATGGTCGTAGATAGAGCGCATGTCAGGAGTGCCTCCCCTCCTGTCTGCTACCCCATCCTCATACCCTTGTTGATATGGTGGTACACGTTTCATTTTAAAACCTCCAAGTCTTCTATAGCGATTGCAAATTCTTCTTCGAGGTCTGCAATTTCATCCTCATCTAAGCCCTCGTAACATGGCGTTAAGTCGTACTGCCAACCTAAGTTGCCATAGTCACTCTCATCGTTGGTGTATCTAACATCAACCTTTACGCCCTCAACATCCACTTCGTACAAGGCGTAAACAACCAACTCTTTTAATACAGGTTCTTTAATTTTCATTTTATTTCCTCTTCTAAATTGTTTGAATCAATCTTATCTAAAAATCTTTCAACCACTTTCGCTACGTTATTCGGTATGTCGGTAACGTAATGGAACGTGCCGTCTTCTAGTCTTACTTTTATACCCCACCATTCAATCATTGTTCACCTCGTCTGAGTAAGAGTTATCTTCTTGGATTTCTTGCGCCCACTTATCTAAATCTGTAAGAGGAGTCAAGTGCAACAAGTCAGCAATTAAATCGCTGACAGGCGTGTCATACAAAACATCTAACATGTGTTCAACAATGTAAGGATGATAGCGTTTCTTTAAGTCATTAATCGTTGCCATTTAAACTCTCCTCGTAATCGTCAATTGATTCAACTTCGATGCTGACCGTAGACCACTGGTCTGCCTCAATCGTGCCATGATTCTCAACCGCTTTGCTTGCCTCTTCTGCGGTCAATGCCTCTACCGTATAAATATATTCAACGGTCTTCGTTACAGTAAATTCAGTCATTGTATTTCTCCCAGTTAGTTAATGAAACTTCATACGCAATTTTTAAAGCATGAGCCGGACACTGTGCGTTAATAATGAGCCGGTAGTTGATACCATCCACGATATTTAAAACCTCGTGTAAGACGTAATCCTTTAAATCATTTTGCTCAATACAGGTTGCTAACATTTGATTCCTTTCTGTTAGGTAACAAGGCTTGCGCCCTGTTACCGTAACTCTTTGAGTAGTTTGTTGAATGATGCGGATGCGAGACCGTCTAGATTGACAACGTCCTCACTGGCTTTGAAACATTGCTTGACCTCAGTGTTACCGATACCGATTGCGATAATCTTCACACCTAACTTGTCAGCAAGTTTCTGTAGATGTTTCATGTGCGACTGCTCGTACCCTCCGGCATCGGTAACTAGAAACAAAATCCTACGACTCTCAGGACGTTTTGCTAACTCCTCTATCGTGATTGCAATGGAGGAATAATCAGGCGTTGAAGACTGCGCCCAGTGTCGAATAGAACCTAACTTCGCAGAGGCTTTCTGCACTGACTCACCCCACGTCTTGAACGGTACGAACGTTGGGTACTCCTGACGAAACAACGTGTCACTGGTAGTAGCACCAGTGGCCTCCACCTTGTTACGAAAGGTATCACCAAAGAATCCGTTGACTTGAAAATCAACATTGGCTTTATCTAAAATCTTTGCAAGTTGAATCGTCACAACCTCAGCGCATTGAATACGCCCATCAACGTCCATAGAACCTGAGCAGTCAATCAGGATAGAGACCGCAGACTTCTCTGCCTCAACGTAGGTGCGCTTGCTAAACACTGCGTTGCTACCGGTGGCAAAGCGTGTAAACGCCTTACGGTCTAAACGTCCTGACTCCTCGTATGAATTCCATCCAACTAAATCGAGTGAGCGCAGTAAGCGCAACAGGCTTGCACGTGTTGCACCCAGTCCGTTCGGGTTTGAGTTATAGATTGCAGAAAAATTTATCTGACAATAATCTTTATTGAGTTCCATGTTATCTCCAATTAAAAGTTTCAAATCGAGGTTTACCAAAACTCGGTCTTGGCGCATCTTTATCAACGGTGGATGAGTGCTTACCTAACTCGCCCTCAATGAACGTGCTAGGTTCTACATCACGTCCACCATCAAAGCCCTCATCGCCATGACCGCTACCGTTACCATCCTCTTCGCCATCTTCTTCGCCCTCTTCTTCGCCTTGCTCATTGCTTGGCTTGTCGCTAGGCTTGTTGCCACCCTCACCCTCCTCGTCACCCTCTTCGCCACCCTCCTCGTCACCTTGCTTGTCGCTAGGCTTGTCACTGGGTTTGTCGCTAGGGTTAGTAGGCTTGTCACTAGGATTGCCATCGTCTTGCTCTTCTTGCTCATCTTGCTTGCGTTGCTTGTCTTGCTCCTTGATACGGTTGTACAACTCGACTGCAATGTCAGCGATGCGCTGAGTATTCTTTGCAAGACGTGCAGACTGCAAAGCCCAGTGCAAATGAACCGCATACGGTGAATCGTCAACGATGCTAGGCACATTGATGTTGTAACCGTTTAAACGTCTACCCTCAACTGCGAGTAGGAAAGGAATATTTTTCTTATCCTTACCACTCACGTACCCATCACGATTGAGAATCGAGTTAAGCAAATTCTCAAAGAGCGCACGACTGTTTGGCGCACGTCCTGAGTCGATGACTAACTGCTCGATGCGTGGGTCTTCAAGACCGTTCACGAGGTTGTTAACAAACTTGACCTGTGTGTCACGCACAAAGTCCCAAGGCTCGTTGTCGGTATACCAAGCATGACCCAACTCATGCAGTGAGTACCCGATTAGATTGTTGAAAACATCGTTGGGGATGGTCTTGGTCTCATCGATGGATGGGAAAATAAACTTCGCATCGATGCGATTCTTAGAACGTTTGAAATTAATTCCGGCAGTAGTACCGTTCCAAAATACTTCTAGTTTATTGAAACGGTCACCGCTTGAATTAAGCACACGCTCAAGGGTTGTGGCAACGCCACGTTTAACATTGATACCTAACATAACACCTCCTATTTGGATAAGTAAGATTGCAGTTTGTGCGTGTCGATGACTGCACTAAAGATGCCTCGCAACTCTGCCTCACAATCACTAGGAAACTTATTAATGATTGCGCTATCGAATGCGATTGCTACTGGGATGCCTTTCTTAATCGAACGTGCCCACGCTAATAACTGGCGTAGCGATGGAGGCTGAGTAAGAAGACCGGCTCTTGCTTTCTCACGAGCAGTGTTAGCAAACTTCACTAACAGGTTAGATGCATCGTGTGGTATGCCAGTACGAGAGCAGAGTAATGCAACCTCTTCCTTGTGTGGCAGATAGTTAAACTGCAACGTGTAACTGAACCTGTCAATGAACGCACTGTTCTGTTGACGAACACCTTGGAAGTTACCCGACTCATCGCCATGACCGTTCGAGTTATCAGCGCAGAAAAATACTACATGCGATGCAACCGGAATACGTAAGCCAGTATCACTGATTGTGATAGCACGATGTGGTGACTTCTCTAACACTGGATGCAACGAGGCAAGTGACTGCGCTCTAGCAAAGCCCAACTCATCGAGCAAGACGATAGCACCGCACTGTTGAATTGCCTTGGAGATAATCCCCTCGACAAACACACACTGGGCAACACCTTTATCATCTGTTCTGATTTTGTCAGCACCGATGAAGTCGGCACGTTCGATAGCCTCATCGAATGAAACCTTAAACAACCTACGCCCAAGACGTGATGCAACTTGTGTGACAAACTCTGTCTTGCCTGTACCACGTTCACCGGCAAGCCACACGTTGTCCGGTAGTGAATCATCGAGAGCGCATAAAGTTTGATGGAGATTCTTTGCATCGAAAATGTAATCATCCACACGTGCCGGAGCAAGAGGGTCATTCCACACATCGATAAAGTTATCACCAAAAGCAATCGTGTTGCCCTCGTGCTCGTACTCCAGTACAACATTCACAAACACATCTTTAATCTGCTTGCGTTCAAACACCGGCAGAGCGTTCGCAACAGTGGTCAACTCTTCGACAGGCGTAGATTGCCGGAACGACTCAAACAACTTCGTTACCTGTGCACGAATCTCTACGCTCACCTTGGAGTAGTCAACGCCTTGGACAACTTTCAACTCATTGTTTAAACGAGTAGATAAGTCTTCAAACTTCCGAGCGTTAATTGCCTCTTTCTTAAGACTCTCATCGAGCAAGCGATTAGCAACATCACGAACACGCTCAACGCTATCGGTTGCCTTGACAATCTCAGCCTGAGCATTCACGATACTCTGCTTAATGTCATCCGGTATGCGAACCTCACTGCTTGCGTTGGTGACTGCATTTGCCTTGGTGTTGCATGCATCTTCCAAGGTAATGTAGCCACCGGCTACGAGACCATCCACGAGCGTGATTGCGTTGCTCTTCTTTGGCTCAACGGCAAGACCGTTGGCAAGTAGGATGGTGTTTAGTACTGCATGGGGTAACTTCGATATTTCTAATTTGATATTCATTTGGTAGCCTCCAAAAATTAAGAAAGAATAAAACTGGAATTGTCATTCGGGCAGATAGGCAGATTAGGAACTTCGTTACCGTTCGCATCTGTCGTATAAGCCCACTTGCGTGTTAAGTGAATCAAGAATCCACACGATGGGCACGTGGCTCTCAGGTTGCGAGTGCCTTGTACCTTTCGGTCAATGCCAAGGTTGAGAGGAGCGTGTGGGTACTCACCAAGTGATTCAATGAGTGCACTAAATTCTTGCTGAAAACGAACGCCAACCTTGGTGTGTGTCGGCTTACCCTCAAGGTGTAATTTGCGTACACATTTAGGAAACCTACCACGATGACCATCACCATCGGTAGCACTGTGCGCCAACTCATGCACGAGCACCCCAAAGACTTCGTGTGGGTCTGCAATTACCGGTGAAACAAAAATCTCATGCGTGTTGTCACTGGATGACTTGGCAGAGTGCCACTCACCCACCGCACGATTAGCAGACCTTGCGTTGCGTGATGGATTACCACACGACACACGAATGTTGTCAGGCAGTGGGTAACCACTGGCATCGAACACCGGTCTCAATTCGTCTACTGCTTGATTAAGCCAATCTTCTCTTGTACTCATTTAAAAACTCCTTTTAAAATTTCACGTCCAATACAATCACCGGCATGACGTGTTCCATCCGCATGCACGAATGTTTCACCGCAACCGCCAGTCCAGTCCAGTACACCAACAACAATGAGCGCAGTTAATAGCACCACACTTACAACAGTAATAGCAACTTCTAGTAATCGTTTCATGATGCCTCCTTAGTTTGATGAATGAGACCACGCTCGATTAACTCGTGAGCAGTACGTCCGAACCAACCTTGCAAACTCCAAGCGAGACCGGTATCAACGAGGTGTTGCCACGCCTCTAAAATTTGTTCTTCAGAGTCGGCATCAATGAAACCCTCTGCAATTCCTACTGCGGTATAGTTGTTCATAAAACCTCCAATTAAGTGATGCGATATTGCATCCTCTAGAGCACTGGTATGCAGTGCCCTATGAGATTCAATCTCGTATGAGTGCCAATTATTTTTCTACGCTCTGCAATCGCACGTATAACCGCATTTATTTATCGATGCTCTCGGTTCGCACATCGGAAAGAACACGTATCGCTACGGACTGTGTCAACTCGTCACGATTAGTCGGTCTCGTGAGTCATAGTTCTCGTCCTCGCATCTCGTTCGGTTGCCTGTTCCTAATCCAAGGGGCAGAGCCTACTAGCCTTTGACGTAGAGTTTTAAGTCCTCATATTGACTGCCCTCGTTTTAAGTCTGACTGGCATCATCTGACTACCGCATTTATTTATCCACACTCTCGGCTCGCATGTGTCGGTGGTTTCTCACCGCTTTTAAAACAGACTAGAACGCTTTGTCTTGGTAAGTAACTGGTCTCTTACGAGGTGTTACCGTTTCGAATATATTGAACCCATGTACTAGCGGTGTTTCAACGTTTCCCGACAAAATCTGATAAAGCCCTTTTACTGGTTTCGATATGTGCTATCACCGAAACAGACTCAATACTAGCACAGATGTTTAAACACTCGTCAAATATATTTAAAAATAAATTATTTTGGCTTTATATGAATTGACTGGTTCTTGAATGAAATCAATGATTTATGAGTGTGCAAAAAAGATACACGATACGGCTGAGAAAGTGCTTGGTGCTTAAAAAATAGGCAATTATTTGATGTAGTGAATGCTACATTGTAGCGAACGATACATGAAAATAGGATAGCGATTGAATGATGTTACGTGGTGTATTTGCGTTAGCCGGTTAGCGCAAAAATGATGCTCGTTTAAACGCATCGAAGAGGGGATGACAACGAAGTGAAACAGACTCATTGGCGTTAAGGTAATGTAGGGATAGGAACACTAGGAGTGAGAGTGTAGTGGGTAGTAAACGAACACACCACGAACGTGCTTGCAAGTAGATGTTTAAACGCTCACAATGTGTAGAAATAATTTAAGGGTAGTGGAAAGGATAAAAGAAGATGAACGATGATAAAAAGATTGATAGTGCTACTGGATTAAGCGAGTGCCTTACGAGAGCGAACGAGGCACTCACGAAAGAGGTGGGAGAGCATAACGAAGTGATACGGTCTGCGGTTGATGCTATAGACGTAAAGACAAAGAGAAATGGTTTACCTCATGGAGTGCATAAAGAAGAACTACTCACAAAGTCAGGTAAAGAAAAGAGAATCACCGGAAAGATGCAAGCGTTTGCAAGTAATGTCGTAAAGGGTATGAGTCCCAACGATGCGTATCGTACTGCCTACGACTGTTCTAACATGGCTGAGGCGAGTATTTGTAGTGAGGCGAACCGACTATTAAAAGACCCAAGGATAACTAACCTCTTACAGTCGTTTTGGAATAGCCTAAAAGAAAATGTCATAGCAGACCAGTCAGCGACTCGAAGACACATCATGAACGAACTCTATAAGCATGCGAACAATGACAAGGCACAACTGTCGAACAGACTCAAATCACTCGAACTAATGGGACGAGCGATTGGCATGTTTACAGATAAATTAGAAAGCAAGATAGAGGAAGTGAATGTCGATTCATTGAAGAAAGAACTGGAGTCATCACTTGCATTACTCGACTCACATAATCGAAGTCAGTCGAAGACGCATTGACGTTGTTTAAACGCCTTGATGCGATGCGATGTGGCCTAGCGATGACCCACCACTCCCCCACCCGCCCCTATGGCGCATGCCCCCCGCCCACGCCTATACGCTCTATTTTCCACATTATCCCACTATTCCCTACTGACTGCGAACGTTCTGTTCCACGTGAAACATGGGGGTAGGGGGTGTTATTTTTTCCGATAGACAATGTTTAAACGTTCGTATAGAATACCCCTAGTAACGTTTCTGGTTTGTTCGTAGGGGGGTATATATATTTTGACAAAAGATGAACTGTATCTAGAGTTAGATAAGTTGATTAAGACTGACATGAATCAGTTGTTGGACGTGATGAATTATGTCAAACGAAGAGTCATGGAAGAAGAGGCACGTAAGAAGACAAACAATTTGTTAAATCGTTTAAGGGGGCGTAAATGAAAAGGTTAAAGGAAGAGTATCCAGATGTCATGACGATGGACGGTTATGACGATGCGATTATAGGTGTCGTTGAGAGGATTGGTTTAGAGGTAGTTTGTTATGACTTAGATAAAGTTATAGAGATATTAATGAAACAAGGCATGGACGAGCAGGATGCTTGGGATTGGTATCAGTTCAATATGGTTGGTTCGTGGGTAGGAGAGAAGACTCCAGTGTTCTTACAGAGGTTCGTATGAATCTGAGATATGTACAGGTACTCCAAGAGTGTTCTGAATTGTCACTCGAAGAAATGAAAGATTTAGTGATGGCGTTAAATAAACTCATAGAGGAAGAAAATGACAGAAAAACAGAAACTTGTATATGACTTCATCCAGATGTTCTTAAAACTCAAGGGGTTTGCTCCTTCGTACTCCGAGATTGCTCAAGGTCTAGGAATGACCTCTAAGTCAAATATTCATCGGCATGTCCACACTCTTCGTGAGAAGGGTTTACTTCAGATAAGACCTCATATGGTTCGTTCCATGAAGGTGATAGATAACTCAGTGAAGCACGTTGTGAATCTTTAATGACTCTATTAACTCAGAAAGAGGTTAGTGATTACAGGAAGTTGTTAGATATTCTTCCTGCCAATCATAAAGATATACCAAAGATACACGCTATCTTTGCTGAGGATAAGAAGGAACGCTGTCGTAATAACTTCATGCCGTTTGTCAAGGACATGTGGTCAGCCTTTATTGCTGGTAAACACCACAAAGACATGGCGGAAGCATTTGAAAGAGTGGCTGAAGGTTCGCTTAAACGGTTAATTATCAATATGCCGCCTAGGCACACCAAGTCTGAGTTTGCCTCTTTTCTGTTTCCCGCTTGGTACCTCGGTAAGTTTCCTGAAAAAAAAATAATTCAGACCGCCCACACCGCAGAACTAGCAGTGGGCTTTGGTCGTAAAGTGAGGAATCTGGTTGCCACCAGCGATTATCAAGCCATATTTCCCACCAAACTGTCTAGCGACAGTAAAGCAGCCGGACGATGGAACACCAACAAAGGCGGTGATTATTTTGCGATTGGCGTTGGAGGAGCAGTTACCGGTAAGGGTGCGGACGTTCTCATTATTGATGACCCACACTCCGAGCAAGAAGCCATGCAAGGCACGGCTAATGTCTATGATAGGGTTTTTGAATGGTATAACTCTGGCCCACGACAGCGACTCCAACCGGGCGGTGCCATCATTATTGTGATGACAAGGTGGTCTAAAAAGGACTTAACGGGACAAATTGTTAAAAGTGCATCTAAAAGAGAAGGGGACGACTGGGAGGTGATTGAGTTCCCTGCTCTCATGCCTAGTGGTAAACCCTTATGGCCTGAGTTCTGGTCACAAGAAGAATTAGAAGCCATTAAGGCTGAACTGCCGGTTGGTAAATGGGAAGCCCAGTATCAACAGAATCCCACCTCAGAAGAGGGCGCTATCATTAAAAGAGAAATGTGGCAGCGCTGGGAAGAAGACCGCATACCAGACTGTGACTACATTATCCAGTCATGGGATACGGCTTTTGAAAAAAACAACAGGGCTGACTACAGTGCCTGTACCACATGGGGCATCTTCTACCAACCTAATAACAAGGGTAATCCGGTAGCCAATATCATTCTATTAGATGCTATTAAAGAACGGTTAGAGTTCCCAGAATTAAAGACTAAGGCGATGGAGCAGTGGAAAGAATGGGAGCCGGATACCCTGATTGTAGAAAAAAAGGCGGCAGGTGCTCCCTTAATTTATGAATTAAGAAGAATGGGAATTCCTATTTCTGAATATACACCAAGCAAAGGAAATGATAAGATAGCCCGTGTAAACGCTATATCTGATTTATTTGCCTCTGGTTTGGTATGGTGTCCAGAAACTCGTTGGGCTGATGAAGTCATGGAAGAGTGTGCGTCATTCCCAAATGGCGACCACGATGACCTTGTTGACTCAACCAGTCAGGCTTTATTACGGTTCCGGCAAGGAGGTTTCATTCGGCTGCACAGCGATGAAGAAGATGAGCCTACGGTGTTTAAACGCAAAGTAACGTACTACTAAGGATAATGATGATTGATAAAAGTCTATACCAAGCACCTCTCGGATTAGATTCTCTAGACACCGAGACCCCAGATATTGAAATTGAGATTGTTGACCCCGAATCCGTCATTATTGGCCTCGATGGTATTGAAATTGAAATCACTCCGGGTGACGACAGAGAGGAAGCCTTTGATTCCAATCTTGTAGAATTCCTTGATGAGAGCGTAGTTGAGGACGTAATTAATGAATTAATGTCCGACTATGAAGATGATGTAGCCTCCCGTAGGGATTGGATGCAAACCTATGTTGATGGCTTAGAACTCCTCGGTATGAAGATTGAAGAAAGAACCGACCCGTGGCCCGGTGCCTGTGGAGTCTATCACCCCCTACTATCTGAAGCCTTGGTTAAGTTTCAAGCAGAAACCATCATGGAAATCATGCCAGCCTCTGGTCCGGTTAAGACTGAGATTATTGGTAAGGAAACGCCAGAGAAGAAAGAAGCAGCGGTTCGTGTACAGGCTGACATGAACTACCAGATTACCGATGTCATGACCGAGTTTAGACCGGAAACTGAACGGATGTTATGGGGTTTAGGTCTAGCAGGTAATGCGTTTAAAAAGGTCTACTACGACCCAAACATGGAACGCCAAGTATCTATTTTTATTCCCGCAGAAGATGTCGTGGTACCTTATGGGGCTTCTAATTTAGAGACCGCTGATAGGATTACCCACGTCATGCGAAAGACTGAAAACGAAGTAAGACGACTGCAAGTGGCTGGATTCTATGATGATATTGAATTAGGCGAACCCAACAACACGCTTGATGAAGTAGAAAAAAAGATAGCAGAAAAGATGGGCTTTCGGGCTACATCCGATGACAGATACAAACTGTTAGAAATGCATGTCAATTTAGATTTGGAAGGTTATGAACATAAAGATAAAGATGACGAGCCTACTGGCATTGCTTTGCCGTATGTGGTCACGATTGAAAAGGGCAGTAATAAGTGTTTATCAATTCGTAGAAACTGGAATGAAGAGGATAAAACATTCCAAAAGCGTCAGCACTTTGTGCACTATGGCTACGTTCCGGGCTTTGGTTTCTATTGTTTTGGTCTTATCCATCTTGTTGGTGCTTTTGCCAAGTCTGGTACTTCCCTTATACGTCAACTGGTGGACGCAGGCACATTATCCAACTTGCCGGGTGGCTTTAAAACCCGTGGCTTGCGAGTAAAAGGAGACGATACACCGATAGCGCCAGCCGAGTTCCGTGATGTGGATGTTCCGTCAGGAACCATTAAAGATAACATTATGACCCTGCCGTACAAAGAACCAAGTCAGGTTCTCATGTCGTTACTGGGTACCATTGTTGAAGAGGGTCGTAGGTTTGCCGGAGCAGCCGATATACAAGTATCGGACATGTCGGCTAACTCACCAGTCGGTACTACCCTAGCAATTCTAGAAAGAACCATGAAGGTGATGTCTGCGGTACAGGCAAGAATTCATTATTCTTTAAAACAAGAGTTGCGTTTATTAAAAACCATTATTGCTGATTACACACCGGAGGATTACTCATATGAACCTATCGAAGGCGATAGACAGGCTAAAAAGTCCGACTATGATATGGTCGATGTTATTCCCGTGTCAGACCCGAACGCTGCTACTCTTTCGCAGAAAGTGGTCCAATACCAAGCCGTTATACAACTGGCGCAAACAGCCCCGCAAATCTATGACATGAAGTATCTGCATCGTCAGATGCTAGAAGTCTTAGGAATTAAAAACGCTGCCAAGTTAGTCAAACTAGATGACGATGAATTCCCGCTAGACCCAATCAGTGAAAACATGAATGCGGTTAACGGTAAGCCAATGAAGGCCTTTATCTATCAAGACCACGATGCCCATATTGCAGCGCACCAAGCATTTATGACCGACCCTGTGGTTACTAAGACTATTGGACAGAATCCCCAAGCCAATCAGATTATGGCGGCACTCCAAGCGCACATGGCTGAACACTTAGGATTCCAGTATCGTTCGCAAATTGAGAAACAAATGGGCGTTACCTTACCGGCTCCAGACGCACCGCTACCGGAAAGTGTGGAGGTTGAACTGTCTCGCTTAGTGGCAATAGCCAGCCAACAACTGCTAGAAATCCACAAAGGACAGGAAGCCCAGAAGAAATCCGAAGAGCAAGCAAAAGACCCCTTGGTACAAATGCAACAGCAAGAATTGCAAATCAAAATGCAAGATGCCCAGCGCAAGATGCAAAAAGACCAAGCGGATATGCAAGCCAGAATGGCACAGATTCAGACCGAGCAACAACGTATCCAGTCACAAGCCAACACCGATGCGATGCGTATTCAGTCTGAAGCGCAGTCATCTTCCATGCGGATACAGGCAGATATGGACAAAGCCAACGCTCAGAATGCTACCAAAACGGAACTCGAAAGATTACGAATTGGGGCAGATATAGCCAAGGCTAATGCTCAACTTAATAAAGGAAATTAATGAGTGAAGACAAAGTATTAAAACATTTGGTTGAAAAACTGGATGACAAAGTGGCACAAATTCAAGAAGCACTTGGTAGCGGTTCCGCCAAAGACTACGTTGAATACAGAGCAATGGTCGGTGAAGTAAAAGGTCTCCTTACCGCCCGTTTAAACATCCTAGACCTACGCAAAAACATAGAGGAATCTGATGACGAGTGACATCCTACTGGCGACCAATCCAGACAAACCGATAATTATTGGCTCAATTAGTAAACCAGCAGAAGAAAAAGCAAAACAACTGCCAAGACCCAGCGGATACCACATCCTATGTGCTATTCCTGAGATAGAAGCAGAGTATGAAAGTGGTATTGTTAAAGCAGATAGCACGATTCAGTTTGAAGAAATGCTCACTACTGTCCTTTTTGTTGTAGCAATTGGCCCAGATTGCTATAAAGACCCAACACGTTTCCCCTCTGGAGCGTGGTGTAAAGAAGGCGACTTCATCTTAGTACGTCCCAATGCAGGTTCACGCCTTGTTATTCATGGTAAGGACTTTCGCATGATAAATGACGACTCGGTTGAAGGTACAGTAGACGACCCTAGAGGAATTAAACGCAAATAAGGAGTTTAAACATGGCTGATTTTGATAAGCAAGAGTATCGATTCCCCGATGAGGTGGAAAAAGAGACAAAAGTAGAGGTGGTTACCGAAGATTCCAACGTAGAAATTGAAATTGAGGACGATACACCCGAACAAGACAGGAATAAAAGCCCCCTACCGGACAATGTTCGTGAGGAATTGTACGAAGATGAGTTAACGGACTACTCTGCCAAGGTTAAAAACAAACTTTTGCAGATGAAAAAGTTAGCAAATGACGAAAGGCGTGAGAAAGAACGTGCCTATCGGGAGCAGCAAGAGGCAATTAACATTGCCCAGCGGTTAATGGAAGAGAATAAAAATCTCAAACGATTAGCAAACGATAATGAGAAGAGTATCTTGTTATCAGTCTCTAAAACAGTTGAATTAGAAATGGAGCAAGCCAAGAGAAACTATCGGGAAGCCTACGAAACTGGCGATACCGACAAAATCATTGAAGCCCAGCAGAAAATGACTGAAGTTTCGATGAAAAACGACAAAGTAAAGAATTTTAGGTCTACCCCTTTACAAGTTGATGAAACTCCTGTACAAATGAGTCCAAGGGTGACCGCACCACCTCCTGACCCAACCGCAGTAAACTGGCAGTCTCGGAATACTTGGTTTGGTGAAGATGATGAAATGACATCATTGGCTTTGGGTTTACATGAAAAACTCAAAAAGGAAGGCGTTGTAGTATCATCCAAAGAGTATTACAGACGTATTGATGAAACAATACAAAGACGGTTCCCAGAGAAATTTGAGACCGACACAGAAGAAAAGAGCGAACGCTCTACAAGACCAAGCACGGTTGTGGCACCCGCTACCCGTAGCACATCCTCCAAGAAGATTCGCTTGACTACGTCACAGCAGAGCATTGCGAAGAAACTTGGTTTAACCAATGAGCAATATGCTCAAGCAGCATTAAAAATGGAGTCTTAATATGACAGCCAACAGAACACCCCGTGAACTAAATACCCGTGCAATGGTAGAACGCCCTAAGCAGTGGAGTCCGCCAGAACTTTTGCCAGAACCTGACAAAGAACCGGGATATAGGTACAGATGGATTCGTGTCTCCAACTTAAATGTTGCTGACCCACGTAACCTTTCAGGAAAACTGAGAGAAGGTTGGGAGCCAGTCAAAGTTGAAGAACAACCGCAGTTCCAACTGCTAATCGACCCCAATAGTCGTTTTAAAGACAACATTGAGGTTGGTGGATTATTGCTTTGCAAAACTCCAGAAGAGTTTGTTGAACAGCGTAATGCATATTATGCTAAACAAACACAGGCTCAAACGGATGCTGTAGACAATAGTTTTATGAGTCAAAGCGACCCGAAGATGCCTCTCTTTAGAGAGAGAAAATCAACGACTAGTTTTGGTAAAGTAAATTAACTTTTTATGGAGTCTTAAATGGCATATCCTACCGTAGCAGGACCTTATGGGTTCCAACCAATCAATCTGATTGGTGGTCAGGTATTTGCTGGTTCCACTCGTCAAATCCCCATTGCTTCCGGCTCTGGCACTTCCATATTTTATGGTGATGTCGTGCGTCTGAACACTGGCGGAACTTTGTCCCGTGCAGCCACAGGTACTACTTCAGCAACTGACGCAGTTGGTATTTTCTTGGGTTGTGCATTCACAAACCCAACAACTTCCCAATTTTTGCAAACACAATACTACCCCGGTGGTACTGTGGCATCTGATATTGTTGCTTATGTTTGTGATGACCCTGATGCTTTATTTAAAGTAGCAGTTCTCTCAACTAGCACAGCAATCAGCGGTTTAACCCGTGCGGCTGTTGGTCAAAACGTTGCTTTCTTCTTAACTGCTGGTAGCACAACTTCTGGCGATTCTAAAGAAGGTGTTTATAACTCAACTGGTTCTACAACAACTTTACCTTTCCGTATCGTTGACGTTGTTCCAGAGACCGTTAACGCTTCTGGTTCGTATACTGAAGTGATTGTCAAATTCAACTTTGGCGTTCACACATATACATCAGCCACTAACGTTGTAACCGCTGCTTAAAGGAGCAATTAAATGGCTATTTCTCGTGCACAACTACTAAAAGAACTGCTCCCCGGCTTAAACGCATTGTTTGGCCTTGAGTACGCAACGTATGGACAGCAACATAAAGAGATTTATGAAACTGAATCATCTGAGCGTTCGTTCGAAGAAGAAACAAAACTGTCAGGCTTCTCTGCTGCTCCTGTTAAAAACGAAGGCTCCGCTATTCGTTACGACAATGCACAAGAGGCATTTACAGCCCGCTATAACCATGAAACCATTGCTCTTGGATTTTCTCTCACTGAAGAGGCAATTGAAGACAACTTATATGACAGCCTATCGGCTCGTTATACGAAGGCATTGGCTCGTGCAATGGCTTATACCAAGCAGGTAAAGGCGGCTGCTGTATTGAATAACGGCTTCACTAACTCTGCCGCTTATTACGGTGGTGATGGTGTACCTCTGTTCTCTGCCAGTCATCCGTTGGTTTCCGGTGGTACTAACAGCAACATTCCTACAACCGCTGCCGACTTGAATGAGACTTCTTTAGAAGCCGCAGTTATTCAAATTGCAGCATGGACGGATGAGCGTGGTCTGTTAATTGCCGCTAAACCTTGTAAATTGGTTGTTCCTCCATCACTCCAGTTCGTAGCAACTCGTTTGCTAGAAACTGAATTACGTGTTGGTACAACTGATAACGACATCAACGCTATCAAGAACAATGGTTCTGTATCAGAAGGTTACACAGTTAACAACTTCTTAACAGATACCAATGCTTGGTTCCTAACCACTGACGTTCCTAACGGTATGAAGCACTTTGTGCGTACTCCGTTAAGCAACTCAATGGACGGTGACTTCGATACTGGTAACGTTCGTTACAAGTCTCGTGAGCGTTATTCGTTTGGTTGGTCTGACCCACTAGGTATGTACGGAAGCGCAGGAGCGTAATCTCTTTAGTTTGACAAAGACCCCGCTCACAAGGCGGGGTTTTTTATTATAAAAAAAGATTGCAAGCCGTTTAAATTGCGTGTATAAATAGACAACTGGGTATTTTTACTTATGCCAACCGCCCCAGCGGACGATGCAAAGATGGCATAGGGACTTTTGCATAAAGGAAAATCATATGGGTTTCGCTACTCACCTAGGTCCTTGGTTATTAGGGACTGTTAAAAACACTACTGGTACAACTGCTGGAACTATTCGCAACATGGGCGCAACTGTTGTTGCCCAAGAAGTTCAAGTTGTTTTTGGTACCCTAACCGGTACAGCATTTGTGCTACCTGCTGGCGCTTTAGTAACTGACGTTAAAGTTGTTACTTCTACCGTATTTAGTGCTGCAACTACTTGTAAATTAAGTATTGGCGCTGTTGATTTTACGACTACTGGTACAGTTACTTCTGTTGGTTCTGTGGCTTTGGGTGCTAATGCAACCACTCCCGGTGGTTGGTTAAACGTTGGCTCTACTGATGCTATTGTTACCTACACATTGGCTGGTACTTCATTAACTACTGGTGCTGCAACTATTATTATTTCTTACGCAGTTTTGGGTTCTGACGGGGCTAATAACCCAACTGCATCCCAAAATTAATCTACGGGGGCAACCCCGTTTAAAAACTTAGGAGATTAATGATGAGTATGCAATATGACGTAAAACAAGCGCACTTAAATGCGAGTGGGATTTTTGTTGTTGGGCCAACTCGTGTTAAAGGTGTGTCATTAACTGGTACGGCTACCGCTGGTCAATTAACTATATTTGATACATTAACAGCCCCTGTAACTACGGGAACTTATGCTCGTTCTACAACAACTGTTACGGTAACTCAAACAGCGCATGGATTAGCCAATGGGCAAGTTATTGGCATTGATTTTACTGCTGGTACAGGTGGTACTGCTACCAACGGAAACTATGCTGTCACGGTATTAACATCTAGTACTTTTACCATAACCGATATTAACTCTGGTTCAATTACTGCCGGTGCTGCAATGATTTATTCAACTGGCAAATGGCTAATGACATATGATGTAGCGGCTGGAGATTCGTATAACAACTCTCCAATAATTCCCGGAGAAGGTGTAAGAGCAGATACTGGTGTGTATGGTTATATATCAAACTTAACAGCAGCAAATATTTTTTACGGGTAAGAAATGACAGAGCCAATCCAAGCAGCAGCCTCGTTTAGTTTGGCGGGAAGGAAAGTCATGATTGGCATTCCCTCCTACGACTTCAAGGTAACTACTAAATGGGCAATTTCTTTTGCTCATTTTTGCGTAGAGGCTCAGAAACACGGCATCCAAATACAGGTTGGTAATATCTCTGGTTGTTCTGTTGTGTCTCGTGCCCGTAACCTGATTGCTTATGATTTCCTAGAGTCAGACTGTACAGACTTGATGTTTATTGATGCTGATATTAACTTTGATGCGAATGACATCTTCCGGTTACTGGCTTGGAACAGTGACCCAAAGAAAGGTATTGTTGCTGGCATTCCGGTGGCTCGTAAAAAAGGTAAAGTCTATATTTCTACATTAGACATAGATGAAGACCAAAACGTGCATATGAATCCAATGGGTCTAGTACGGGCTAAACGAGTTGCTACGGCATTTATGGTTATTCGTAGAGAAGTCTTTGAGACACTCAAAGAAAACCACCCTGAGTGGGCATATATTGACGACAGAATACAAGACGGCTTGTCGTATTCATTCTTTGATTTTAAATCTACGCCAGACGGTTATGTAGGCGAAGATTATGTATTCTGTGACCGTGCTAGAGAGCATGGCTATGAGGTATGGATAGACCCAACTATTAAATTAGGACATATGGGCGTTCATGAGTTTGAAGGTTCATTTGGAGAAGACTACCTATACCCTATGTTGCGCCCCCTTGAGACTAAAAAGGATGTAGCATGAAGACACCAGCATGGACACGTAAGGAAGGTAAGAACCCTAAAGGTGGTTTAAACGCCAAAGGTAGGGCTTCATATAATGCTGCTAATCCGGATAAACCGGGATTAAAGGCTCCTCAACCAAAGGGCGGTTCTAGAAAAAAATCATTCTGTGCTCGTATGGAAGGTATGAAAAAGAAGTTAACCAGCGAGAAAACGGCTAAAGACCCACAGTCTCGTATTAATAAATCGTTACGAGCATGGAAATGTTAAATGTAATGGAATTATGGACTGGTGGGCTGACCATCTTTATGGCGGTTATTGGATATATTATGAATGAAAAGTTTGCAGAATTAGCACGTATTAGTATTTTGTTAAACAAAACAAGAGAAGAGGTGGCTCGTGATAACGTTACTAAAGCAGAAGTGGAACGCATTGTTGAACACATGGACGCAAGGTTTAACAAACTTGAAAACAAAATTGACCAACTTATTAGCAGATAAAAATGCCAAGTAGTTCAAAAAAGCAGCACAATTTTATGGAAGCAATTGCTCATAACAAGGCATTTGCTAAAAAGGCTGGCGTACCACAATCGGTAGGTCAGGAATTCGCAAAAGCCGATAAAGGCAAAACTTTTAAAGAGGGTGGAATGATGAAACATAGTGATATGAAAGAAGACATGAAGATGGATAAGTCTCAGGACAAAGCCATGATTAAAAAAGCCTTTAGACAGCATGATATTCAAGAGCACAAAGGTGGTAAGGGTACTAAATTAGCCTTGAAAAAGGGCGGTATGATGAAGTATGCTGATGGTGGTCAAGTTGACCCACGTGCGGCTGCAATGATGGCTAAGAAACGTCCAATGCCTCCGGGAAGAATGCCTCCTCCACAAGGTAATCCAAACGTTGCTGCTCCACAGTTACAAGGCAGGCCAACAATGGCTCGTCCAATGGCTCCAGCCGCTGCTCCAGCACCAACAATGCCAATGAAAAAAGGCGGACGTATTGCTTCTAAAGGTGAACACTCTGTTCAGAAGAAATCAAAGCGTGGCGCTATGGTTGTAAAAATGGCTAATGGTGGTTTTGTAAAGTCTGCTGATGGTATTGCCAAGCGTGGTAAAACACGTGGAAAGATGTGCTAATGAGAGCATCTCGTGGGATGGGTGATATAAACCCATCCAAAATGCCGGATGGTAAAAAGAAAGCCCGTAGAGATGATACGGACTTTACTGAATTTGCTAAGGGTGGAAAAGTAAATGCGGCTGGTAATTACACCAAACCAAGTCTTCGTAAACGGATTGTTTCTCAAGTTAAATCCGCAGCAACACAAGGCACGGGTGCAGGTCAGTGGTCAGCCCGTAAAGCACAGTTAGTAGCAAAGAAATATAAAGCCGCTGGCGGGGGATATAGAGATTGAAAGCGCCACAACAGTCTTTAAAAAACTGGGGAGACCAGAAATGGACTACCAAGTCAGGTAAGAAATCATCTGTAACTGGTGAGAGATACTTGCCAAAAAAGGCTATTGATGCTTTAAGCCCTCAAGAGTATGCTGCAACTACTAAAGCAAAACGAGCCGGTAAGGCAAAAGGTAAGCAGTTTGTAGCACAACCAAAGAATATAGCAAAGAAAACCGCAGGTTATAGATAATGGCATACACGTCAGGAACAACCGAGTTTAATCTACCATTTAATGAAATGGCAGAAGAGGCTTATGAGCGTTGTGGCATAGAAATGCGTACTGGTTACCAGTTACGCACGGCTAGACGTAGCCTAAATTTAATGACAATTGAGTGGGCAAACAGAGGTATTAATCTGTGGACTATTGAAGAAGGTGAGATTCAATTAGTCACCGGACAGGTTAGTTACCCACTACCGGTAGATACAATTGACCTGTTAGACCATGTTATGCGTAGGAATCAAGGCACTATAAACCAGAGTGATATTAGTATTACTCGTATTTCTGAAACATCTTACCTACAGATACCTAATAAACTAGCGCAAGGCTTTCCAATTCAGATATTTATTAATAGACAAACAGGGGAAACTAACGCCACAACTGCTACTTTGGTGGGTAATGGTACAACTGCTAACATTAGTGCTACAGATACTACAATTGAAGTCAGTTCTACGGTTGATTTAGGCGCTTCCGGTTATATCAAAATAGATTCTGAAACTATTTATTACACTAGCGTGGTTGGTAATATTCTTCAGTTATGCGCTCGTGGACAAAACAATACCACTGCCGCTGCTCATACGGCAGGGGCGGTAATATACAATCAAAACTTACCAACAGTTAGCGTCTGGCCTACCGCTAGTGCTGGTGGCAGTCCATACACATTGGTCTATTGGCGTATGCGTAGGATACAGGATGCTGGGGGAGGAACTAGTGTTCAAGATATTCCGTTCCGTTTATTACCTTGTTTAGTTGCTGGCTTGGCTTATCATTTATCGGTAAAGAATCCAACTACTGGCGATAGAACTCAAATGTTAAAAGCGGCTTATGATGAACAATGGCTAGTTGCTTCGCAGGAAGATAGAGAGAAAGCGTCCTTGCGACTTGCTCCACGACAGACGTTTTGGTAATGTATGGCTAACAATTATGCGTCAGGTAAGTATTCAATTGCTGAGTGCGATAGGTGTGGTCAGCGGTTCATGCTTAAGCAGTTACGAAAAGAGATTATTAAGACCAAGTTATTTAATATTAAAGTGTGCCCTGAGTGTTGGGACCCAGACCAACCACAGTTATCGTTAGGTTTATATCCAGTCAATGACCCGCAAGCGGTTCGGGAACCAAGACCAGATACCAGTTATCAAGTTTCAGGTACCACTGGTTTACAGATTATTGATACAAATAGTACAAATATAGATGCCGTAGGGTATCAAGCAGAGGGTAGTAGAGTTTTTCAGTGGGGATGGAATCCAGTAGGAGGTTCCAGAGCCTCGGATGCAGGTTTAACACCAAACGATTTAGTGTTGAACTTTCAGTTGGCAAGTGTCACAATATCAACAACATAAGGAGTTTAAACATGGCTTTCGTTAAATCAGCAGACGGAATTGTTAAAAAAGGTAAAACACAGGGTACAAATTTAGGTAACTCCGGACCAACGGTCATGGGAGATAATGGCGGCAAGAAATCTGCTGGCGTTACATCCATGAAAATGAAACAAGTTGGACGTAATTTGGCTCGTGCTATGAATCAAAAATCATCAGGTAGAGGTCGATAATGGGAAAATTTTCTAAAAAGGTCATGGGTAAAGAAGTTGGCGATGCCAAAGTCTATGCACAACCACACACAATGGACGGTAAAGCCATGAAGAATGTTAAGATTGGATACCAAACAGACCCTAACTCAATGAGTGCCGTAGAGACTACTCCGGGAATGCCAGCACGTAGAGTGAGTGCCGGTAATCCAGCAAGAGAAGATGTCAAAACATCTGGTATTGCACAGCGTGGGCATGGCGCAGCAACAAAAGGCTTTACCTCACGTGGTCCAATGGCTTAAAGGTTGACATGAACTACGCAGACTTAGTTATAGCGGTTCAAGATTATACGGAAAACACCTTTCCGACTGTAGATATGAACCGTTTTATTCAGCAAGCGGAACAGAAGATATACAATTCTGTTCAATTGCCGTCTTTGCGTAAGAATGTAGTTGGTGTTACATCCCCAGCAAACAAATATCTGTCCTGTCCTGATGATTATCTATCTTCGTTTTCTTTAGCAGTCATTGAAAACTATGGTTTGGCTACAGAAAGGTATACATTCCTATTGAATAAAGATGTAAACTTTATTAGAGAAGGCTATCCAAGCCCGAATGATACGGGTTTGCCTCTATATTACGCCCTATTTGGGCCACAATATTCATTCCCAAATGAGTTAAGTTTCATTCTGGGGCCAACTCCAAACGCTGTTTATCGTATGGAGTTACATTATTTCTACTATCCGCAGTCAATTGTTACCGCTAGTAATACTTGGTTAAGTGATAACTTTGATACAGCCTTACTAAATGGCACATTAATGGAAGCAATTACTTATATGAAGGGTGAGCCAGACCTTGTTACCTTGTATAAAGCCCGATATGACGAGTCAATGATGCTTCTCAAACAACTTGGCGATGCCAAAGAGAAGGGCGATTCATTCCGTGATGGCGTTCCTAAGTATCCAGTCACATGATTTCACAAACCATAACCACATCGTTTAAACAGAACATCTTTCAAGGTGTGCAAAACCTGTCAACAAACACTATTTACATGGCTTTGTACACTGGGAGTGCAGATTTAGGTGCTGATACCACGGTGTATACAACATTAGCAGAGGTAGTTGGTACTGGATATGTTGCTGGTGGCAAACCTTGCCAAAATATAACTATTAACACGTCAGGAACCACTGTTTATGTGAGTTTTAATAACGTTGTTTGGACTGGGGCAGCCTTTACTTGTAGGGGTGCGTTGATTTACAATCAGAGTCAAGGAAACAAATCAATTGCAGTACTAAATTTTGGGGCTGATAAGACTGCAACGTCCAGTTTTACAGTGACATTACCAGCAAATTCTGCTGATAGCGCATTAATAAGAGTTTAAACGGGGGTTATATGGCATTAGTTACCACTACCAAAGGCGAAATGGATGATTCTTTGTTAGAGAAAAAAGAAGGTTCAGTTGAAAATGATATTGAGTACACAACTTGGACAGAATATTGGCTAGATGGTGAACTAGTCCACCGTTCTGCTCATGTAACCCTTAAAACTTCACCATTTACCGATTTAGTCGGTGCAACTATAGGATAAATTATGGCAAATACTCAATCAATGTGTACTTCGTTTTTGGGGGAACTGTTAAGTGCAACCCATAACTTTAGTTCGGCTAATCCAGCGCAAACTGCAAGCACAGCAAATACATTTAAAGCGGCTTTATATCTAGCATCTGCTACGCTAAATGCGTCAACTACGGTTTACAGTGCTACTGGTGAAGTAACAGGTACAGGATATACGGCTGGTGGCGTAGCGGTAACTGGTGCAACTAATCCAGCATCTACAAATGCATCTACAACTGCTGGCGTAGGGTACTGGACACCATCTGCTCCTATTGTTTACACGACAGTAACATTGTCTACTGCGTTTGACACTATGTTGTTATATAACTCAACTCAGTCTAACAAGGCGGTTGCTGTATATACCTTTGGTTCGCAGACAATTACTGCCGGTAACTTTACTTTAACAATGCCATCAAACACGACAACAACCGCTTTAGTACGCTTATCTACAACTTAAGGTAATGTATGGCTCTGGGCTGGGGTGATAATGCGTGGGGCGATAACGGGTGGGGTGGAACGCTTGAGTTAACTGGCGTAGTAGGTACTGGTTTATTAGGTGATGAAGTACCATCAACCACCATAGCGCTAACCGGTGTTGGCGCTAGTGGTGCAATAGGAACGGTAGTAGCAAGTGTAGATGAGAATGAAGACGGTACATTTGCTAGTGGATTTGTAGGAACAGTAGCACTAGGAATAAGCATACCGCTAACAGGTGTAAATGCAAGCGGTTTAACTGGAACGGTAGAGCACGGTAAAGAAGTAACAATTACAGGCGTTCTAGGTTCTGGTGCAGTAGGAACGGTAACTGGTGGTAAGTCTGTACCTATAACCGGTGTTTCTACAGGCGGTGAGGTTGGTTCTGTAGGAGTTGGAAAAGAAGCCCCACTAACTGGAGTGCTTGCAAGTGGTGTTATAGAAACAATAACAGAGACTATTAGTGTAGTTTTAGCCGGTGTAAATGCAAGTGGTTTAGTAGGTACAGTAACAAACGGTGGAATAACAGTACCATTAACTGGTGTTAATGCATCAGGTTTACTTGGTATTGTATATCCGGGACAAACAATAACCGGAGTTGCTGGACGAGGCGCAGTAGGAACGATAACAAACGGTGGAATAACGGTAGCGTTAACAGGTGTTAATGCGGTAGGAAAAGCAGGTAATTTGGGATATTATTATTGGCAAGAGATTAACAATAATCAAACGGCTAATTGGGCGCAGATTAACAACGGGGAATTACCAAATTGGACAGAAATAACAATGGTATAGGAATACTATGAGCACATATTCATCAAATTTAAAAATAGAATTAATTGCAACGGGCGACCAATCTGGCGTTTGGGGAACAACCACTAATTCAAACTTCTCTAACGTGTTTGAACAGTCTATTGTGGGTCGTGTAACTGTTTCATTTAGTAACGCAGACGTTACATTAACCGCTACTAATACTGTAGCCAGCCAAGATTATCGCAATGTCTACTTAAACTGTACCGGTACCAATGCTGCTTCAAGAAACTTAATTGTACCTACATTAAATAAAAACTATATTGTAGAAAACAACACGACAGGTGGGTTTTCTATTGTTGTAAAGACATCCGCAGGTACAGGAATCACTATTCCTAATGGCTCTAAGTGTGCGGTCTATGTTGATGGTACCAATGTGGTACAAAATGACAACTATTTCCCTGCTGCTGTTTTTGCTTCTATTACAGATTCAGGATTAACAAGTGGTCGTGTTACTTTTGCTTCTACTAGTGGGTTGTTGGCAGACTCTGCTAACTTGACATGGGATGGTTCATTTCTAACAGCCGCAAGTATTAAAGATACTGCATTAACATCTGGTCGAGTAACATTTGCAGGTGCTAGTGGATTATTAAGTGATAGTGCTAATTTAACTTGGGATGGTTCTACTTTTGGTGTTACAGGTGCGGGTACTTTTTCTACTGGTTTAACTCGCACGCACGCACAAGGAACAGATGCTTATATAACAAATACAACAACAGGAAAAGCAAATACTGTTGTTGGATTTAATGATTCAGGCTCAACTAATGCACAAGGAGTCCCAACAGGATACGCATATTACGGAACTTTACAAACATTCCCTGTAGCAATAACTACATCAGGTATTCTTGCTGCTACTTTTAGCACATCAGGCAACCTAGGTCTTGGAGTTACTCCTAGTGCTTGGGATACAACAGTTTATAAGGCTTCTCAAATTGGCACAGGAATAGGTGTTGGCTCTGTAGTTGGAAGAACTGATGGTGCAAATGGTGCTGGTCTTGCACTTAATGGTTATTACAGCACTACAGGTTGGAGATATATTGGTACAAGTAACGCAAGTTTGTATTTTCAAAGTAGTGGTCAGCATCAATGGTACAACGCACCATCAGGCACAGCAGGAAACTTAATAACACTTACCCAAGCAATGACACTAGATGCTAGTGGGAATTTAGGTATTGGGCCAACTTCGCCTTCTGTGAAATTACACGCTTCTACATCTGGCGCAGGAATACAAGAAGTTGAGTGGCTAAACAATTCGCAAGCAGTTGGTGCTGATGTTGGTTCCGCAATGGTATTTACAGGAACATCAAGCAACAATGGTCTTGCTCGTATTAGCGGGGCATTTGCTGGTGCTACTACTGCTGACGGCGCTTACATGGCATTTAGTACCAGAGCCGTTACTACGGGAGCATTAACAGAACGGATGCGACTTGACGCATCAGGCATCCTAGGTCTTGGAGTTACTCCTAGTGCTTGGGGAAGCAATTACAAAGTTATGGAGTTTGGTGACTCTGATAATCAATCTTTTTTTTATGGACAAACAAACGCCAATGTAGTGTCGATGGGAACAAACACCTACCACGACGGCACAAATTACAAATATAAATTTAATGGGTATGCTTCTTTTTATCTTCAATTTAACGGAGAACATCGTTGGGCTATAGCACCATCAGGCACGGCAGGAAACACAGCATCTTTTACCCAAGCAATGACACTAGACGCAATTGGTAATTTAGGTATAGGCACAAGTAGTCCACAAGGCTCTTTCAAACTTACCATTAGCGGAACTGACACCATATCCCCTGCTGTTTATCTTGAGAACACAACTAATTCTAAAGCGTATTCCATGCGAGCAACAGGCACTTCGTGGATTATTCGTGATAACACGGTAGGAGAAGATAGGATTACTTTAAATACTAGTGGTAATGTAGGTATAGGTACCAGTTCGCCATCTAGTAAGTTGGATGTGGAGTCGTCCGCTGCCCAAACTTTAGTTAGAATTACAAGCACCGATTCAGGTGGTCGCATTTGGAATATGGGCAGTTTAGCAACAGCCAGCGGTTTAGGTACGGGTGGTAGTTTTGCTTTTCGAGACAGTACACAGGGCAATACTCAAGTTCAAATTGGTCAGTACAACCAGACTGTTTCCCTTCAAGGTGCATCTCCTGTATCTGGTACTGGTATTACGTTCCCTGCAACACAATCAGCATCATCCAACGCAAACACACTAGATGACTATGAAGAAGGTACTTGGACACCTAATCTTACACGAGCAAGTGTTAGTCCTGTTATTTCTACTACAGTTTCAGGTGGATATACTAAAGTTGGAAATGTAATAACAATTTGGGGAATTATCACCATCAATTCCATTACATCTCAAGGTACTAATGTATGGTTAGTTAGTGGAATACCATTTAATTTTACTGGGACAAGAGGTTCAATGGGAGCGGCTGGTAATTTTAGTGTTACATCAATATCAACAGCACAAAATATTACAGCAGTTGGTGATTCAAATGCTGCTGATAACTATTTTTATTTACAAAACGCAGATGGTTCGGCTTTTACTACTAACGTGCAAGCAGGTACTTTATATTTAACATTAACTTATCAAACTAGTTAATTAATGTGGATTCATTAATCAGAAAAGGAGTTTTTAAATGGCATTAACTAAAGAAATCGTAGTAGACCAAATTACAGTAACAGAATATGGAACTGTATTGGTTCGTGAAGTAACAAGAATTATGGAAGATGGTAACGAAATATCTAAACAATATCATCGTACATCTTTTGCGCCATCTAGCGATGTATCAGCACAACCACAGAATGTTCAAGACATTTGTAATGTTGCATGGACACAAGAAATAATTACTGCATATCAAGCACAACAAGCAGAAAGAACGGGAGTTTAATTATGGCAAACGTATATACATGGACAATTACTTGTATGGACTGCTCTACTACAGAAACTAATCCTGATACTGTAATTACAGCACATTGGACTTGTGCAGGGACAGATGGCACTTATAACGCCTCTGTATACTCTACTTGTTCATTCGCACCACCTGAAGGCACATTTACACCTTACGCAGACTTAACGCAAGAACAAGTCCTAGGATGGTGCTGGGCTAACGGTGTAGATAAAGACGCAACAGAAGAGGCTGTAGGAAATCAGTTGGCTAACTTAGTCAACCCTCCTGTTGTAACTCCACCGCTACCTTGGAATACACCAGCCGTATAGATTTTTAAACCGTAGTACAACCTAGGAGAATAGCATGAGCGAAAACACAAAAAAGCCCGCCATAGTTATTGATGAAGTAGAGTATTTGATAGACGATATGACCAACGAGCAGCAAATGATGGTTAATCACATTGATGATTTAAGTCGGAAAATGGCATCATCGCAGTTTAATCTTGACCAACTCAATGTGGGAAAACAAGCATTTGTTAATATGTTAAAACAGTCTTTAGTGGCTCCGATAGAAAAGGTGCCTGAAGAGACAGTGCAGTAAAGGCGGGGGGAAACCCCCTTAAAGGGGAGCAATGGAAACAGTAGACATACTGGCAAAGATTTGGCCCCTGCTTGTGGGGTTTGTAACGCTTGTTATTGTGCTTGCCAAAATGGATAATAAAGTGTCTGTCCTAGAAGAAAAAGTGAAGACGCTGTTTGAACTTTGGAATAAGAAATGAACATTCAAGACATTCTAAAAGCGGTATTGCCAATTGTTGTAGCGTGTTTGGCTTGGCTACTTGGTCAAGTGTCGGATTTCTCTACACGGCTGACTAAAATTGAAGGGCAGATGCCAGCACTAATCACTAAAGAAAATGTACCGACTGACTCACCTTTGTCTGCCGAAGCAAGGCATAGACTTAAAGAAGAAGTTTATAAAGACATCCATCAACTACAGGTTAAAGTGCAGTTGCTTGAAGAACGAGAGAAGAGGAAATAATGTTAGGACTTGACGCAATACTAAACATAGGCGGTAAGTTAATTGATAAGTTAATCCCTGACCCGGAAGCCAAGGCTAAGGCACAGTTAGAATTAGCAACCCTAGCCCAGAACGGTGAGTTGGCTCAGTTACAAGCAGATGTAAGCGAACAACAAGAACTGACTAAACGATTACAAGCCGATATGATGTCAGACTCTTGGCTATCTAAGAACATTCGTCCAATGACGCTGGTATTTATCCTAATGACTTATACTACCTTTGCTATGATGAGTGCATGGGATATTGAAGTAAATAACAATTATGTAGAGTTATTAGGTCAATGGGGGATGTTAATTATGTCATTCTATTTTGGTGGTAGAACCCTTGAAAAAATCATGGATATGAAGAAAAATGCAACTAAGTGAACATTTCAGTCTTGAGGAACTTACGCACACAGACCATCGTGAATTTGACAATACTCCGAATGATGCTGAGTTGGCTAATCTTACACGTCTGGCAGAGTTTCTTGAATTGGTTAGAACGCTATTGGGCAAACCCATTTTTGTTAATAGTGCTTTCCGTAGTAAATTGGTTAATGATGCTGTGGGTTCTAAAGACTCTAGTCAACACAGGGTTGGTTGTGCTGTCGACATCCGGGTAGTTGGAATGACCCCTAATGAGGTTGTTCAAACGGTGCTTGCATCTGACCTAGGCTATGACCAAATTATTCGTGAGTTTGATAGATGGACTCACATTAGTATTCCTAACTCAATTCATAACGCACCTAGAAAACAGGCGTTAATTATTGATAAGCAGGGAACACGGTTGTATGCCGCTTAAAAAAATCATATTTAAACCGGGAGTCAACCGAGAAAATACTAGATACACAACTGAAGGCGGTTGGTATGAGTGTGATAAGGTTCGCTTTCGGCAAGGAACTCCAGAAAAAATAGGCGGTTGGCAACAAATATCTACCTCTACATTCCTTGGTATATGTCGGGCTATGTGGAATTGGATTACATTGACAGGTTTAAACATCCTTGCTGTAGGAACTAACCTAAAATACTACCTAGAAGTGGGTGGTAATTACAATGATATTACGCCAATTAGGTACTCTACAGCAACGGATATAGTTAATAATCCATTTGATACGGTCAATGCTTCTCCAATTGTGACCGTAAATGATACCGGTTCTAACGTTCAAACGGGCGATTATGTGCTCATTACTAACGTTGTTTCAGCGGTAAATGGCATCCCAGCAGCCCAATTAAACGCCAAACATACAGTAACTAGAGTTACCGCCAATTCATACACTATTACCGTTACCACGGCAGCAACCTCTACCGGAAGCGGTGTGGGTGGTAGCGTTACATTTAAGTACTATTACTATATTGTTGCATTAACCAATGCGTATACAACAACTAATGCATCTACAACGGTCAATGTTCTTGCCACATCTAACGGTTGTATTACAGGAGATTTTGTTACTTTATCGCCAACTGTAACGTTTAATGGCGTTACTATTTTTGGTAATTATCAAGTAACTAGGGTTGATGCTAATAATTTTACAATTCAAGCATCTACCAATGCGACTTCTACCGGTTCTTACACAGGTACCACTTACGCTCAGTTTGAGATTCAAACCGGCCCAGAGGTACAAATTCCTTTAATTGGCTGGGGTTCTGGTGGCTGGGGTGCTGGGGTTTGGGGGTTTGGAGTAGCCTCTCCCGTTCAATTAAGATTGTGGTCACAAAGTAACTTTGGTGAAAATTTAATATTTGCTCCAAGAGGTGGAGCAATGTATTACTGGACAGCAACAGATGGAGTTGGTGTACGTGGGATAGATATAGCCACTATTTATGGCGCATCAGACGTGCCAACTATTGTTTTATCCGTTGGCGTTTCAGATGCCTCTCGTTTTTGTTTTGCCTTTGGTTGTAATGATTACGGAGCAAGTGCATTAGACCCCATGTTAATTCGTTGGTCTGACCAAGAGTCAGTTACGATGTGGAGTCCAGCAGCCACCAATCAGGCCGGTAGTTTACGACTTTCTCATGGCTCAGAGATTTATTCTGCATGGCAAGTACGGCAAGAAATTGTAGTATTTACTGATTCAACCGTGTACTCGTTGCAATATCTTGGACCACCAGCCATTTGGGGTTCTCAATTACTTGGTGACAATATATCTATTATGGGGCCAAGTGCAGTTGCCTTGGCTTCCGGTGTTTTGTATTGGATGGGTAGAGATAAGTTTTATAAATACGATGGTAGCGTTGCTACCTTATCTTGCGATTTAAGACAATATATTTTTAGTGATATTGATTTAGACCAAAACTATCAGGTATTTTCTGGAACCAGTGAAGGCTTTAACGAGGTCTGGTGGTTCTATTGTTCTAATGGTTCTACTACTGTTAACAAATATGTTGTGTTTAATTACCTTGAAAACATTTGGTTTTACGGCACAATGGATAGGTCATTCTGGTTAGATTCTGGTTTAAGAACGTACCCATTAGCCGCCACGTATAGTAAAAATGTTGTTTATCAAGAATATGGTGTAGATAATAATGAAGGCACTTCATCTGTAGCAATTGACTCGTATATTCAATCTTCAGAGTTTGATATTGAAGATGGACATAACTTTGGGTTTATATGGAGGATTCTCCCTGACTTAACTTTCCGTGGCTCTACCACTAACAATCCGTCCGTAACTATGACTATGTATCCATTACAGAACTCTGGCTCTGGTTACAATAATCCACTATCGCAAGGCGGTGATTCTTATGGTACGGTTACAAGGACTTCAACAGTACAGGTAGAACAGTACACCGGAACTATCTATGTTCGAGTCCGTGGTAGACAAATGGCGTTTAAGATACAGGGCAATCAACTTGGTCAACAGTGGCAACTAGGCGCTCCTCGTATTGACATTCGACCTGATGGTAGAAGAGGTAACACGTGACAGAGATTGTTACGCCAGCAGTCCCCAATTTACCACTTCCTAAAGACGATTATAGTAAGTTATACTTTAATCAACTTACGAACGTTCTTAGGTTATATTTTAATCAATTAAATGCTGTGGCTGTGGAATTGGTTAATCAAACTGCTACCAATTTAGTTTTTACGGTGGCAAATTTACCTAGCGCAGCAACTTCCGGAACTGGGGCTAGAGCGTTTGTAACGGATTCTTCTGTCACTACATTTGGTACAACTGTAGCCGCTGGTGGAGCAAACAAAGTGCCGGTGTACTCTGATGGAACAAATTGGAAAGTAGGTTAATTGTGAACCAACACAAACACAGGAGAAAAAATGGACTTTTTAGAACTATTTAATAAGGTAGCAAGAGTGGTTAGGCCAGCACACCAAAGTTATATTGATGTCACTGACATGAACCAAAATTTACAGGAGTCTGGTTTAGATAGCATGGATGGCTTAATGATGGGCATATATTTTGCTGACATCTACGGCATCCCAGAAGAAATAGCCAAAGAAATGCACTTTACAACCGTGCAAGAATGCTATGACTTTATTCAAGAACACAAGACAAAAGACCCATCAGGCACGGCAGAAGAAGCCATTAAAGGGGTTGATTGGTGATATATTTAACCGAAAGCAGAACCCTGTGTACGGAAAATACAGAACTAATTGATGACATATCATACCCCCAAAAGGTACACTGGTTTCCTGAGTCTTACGCTAAAAAAGATACCGGCATGGCATACGTGCCACATAAGGTAGCGGATAAAGTACTAGATGGAGAAATATTAAAGACTCTAAGGGAAAACCCTATAAAGACTGCTTTTATATTAGCATCCGGTAATTCGCATTTTGCTGGCATTGAACCCAAGTTATGGGACAAAAACCGCTTCACTTACACGTATAAATTTAGACCATTGGCGTTAACTCAGGTCTTTGCTGGACGAGTGGCAAGTTCATGCGGAGCCTCAGACTACGTAACTACCGATGCCTCAGCCTGTGCGTCTAGTTTAAAGGTGATGATGGATGTCCAGATTCTTATCAAGATGTACGGGTTTAAACGGGTCATTGTTCTGGCTGTAGAAGATACCATCAATACATCCGTATTAAATTTCTTTGGAGAATCCGGAGCCTGTTTAACACAAAAACTAGAAGATACTGGGGTAATCCCTAGTGCTTTTGATGAAACAAACTACGGATTTTATGTTGGTCAAGGCGCTGCATTTGCTGTTTTTGAGACCGAAGAAAGTATGAAATTAACTGGCTTTAAACCTAAAGCACAACTGTTAGGAGCGTATACCGCTGCTGAAGAAAGCACAAATGTAATTGGTCAACGAGAAGATGGACAAGGATTCTCTAGAGCAATTGAAGGAGCGCTCTATGTATCTCAAATACAGTCCTATCAAGTACGAACAGTTAAAACACACGGAACTGGAACTAAATCAAATAATTTAGCAGAAAAGCAAGCATTAACTAGCAATTTAAAGGATTTTGTGGCAACATCGTTTAAACAGAGAATTGGGCATACAATGGGTGCAAGTGGCTTGCTAGAAACCCTATTATTGTTGGATAATGTTAAAAACGGTTTTGTGCCACAAATTGCCAACCGTACAGACGAAGATAATGTATTTTTAAGCAAACCTGCACCTTCAGAGAAAGGTGGGGTTATTTTAAGTCTTGCGGCTGGGATGGGCAATGTATATTCCGCTGCAATTTTTAGGGATACTCAATGTTAGTGGATAGCAAAAAAAAGATGTTAGACCCGCAAGAAATTCTCTTAGAGGCTACACGTCAAATAAAATCCAAGAAATATAGCCCTGACCAAGTACTTGCTGCACTCATTGCAGAATCTAAAGAAAAAGACACTATCCTCATGCGTGAGGGTAATACATTATTTATTGTACATAACGGTAAGAATAGAACCGCTTTGTACCGTGCTTTAAACGCTGATACAGCACAAAACTTTTTAAACAATGGCGTTGAGTACGCTAAGGCTATGTACGCCACGGGTTTTGATGTGATGGTCACTCAGTTTGAAGACCCAACATTATTAAAAATATTTCCATATATGAAAAAGAACCGTAGCCTTATTAACAAAGATAAGGACGGTAAACCCACAATGGGTTATGCGGTTCAAGAATCTAAAGGCGAAACAAAGCAATATCGTGTCACTACAGTTCTTGGTCCTAAACGTCAAGGAGAAAGACAATGAGTGCTGTAGTTGAAGCCGTAGCAGACGTATTTGAACCCATTGTTGAAGCGGTTGGCGATATAGCCGAAACGGTTGTTGAAGCGGCTTCTGATGTTGTTACCTTTGTTGCAGATACTGCTGAAGCCGTAGTACAAGGCGCAGTTGATGACCCATTAGGAACAATTGCCAAAATAGGTACGGCAATTTACGCCCCATATTTACTACCGGTAGTAAATGCTGGAGTGGTAGTTGCTAACGGTGGAAGTATTGACCAAGCCTTAACCAGTGCCGCTATTTCTATGGTAGCGCCAGCGGTTGGTGGTGAATTCTCTAGTGCTATGCAAGGTACATGGGTTGGTGATGCACTGGCTACTGCGGCTGAAGCCACTGGTATAGAAAGTCTTGCAACGGATGTGGCTAGGGGTGTTGGTTCAGCAGCCACACAAACTACTGCTGGTATTTTACAAGGGCAAGATGTAGGCGATGCTTTAGAAAGAGGTTTTCAATCAGGCGTTGGAACTACGGTTGGTAGTGTTGTTGGTGGTGAAGCAGATACAGGTAGTAATATTGCCGATAGATTAATTGGTAGTGCCGCTGGAGCCGCAACTACAGCCTCTTTAAGAGGTGGCGATGCTCAAACTGCCGCTGAACAAGCGTTAGCACAAAATATTTTAGGCGGTGGATTAAATTATGCTGGTAATGAACTGAAGAGTTTGCTACCAACTCAAAGTGAATTATTAAATTATTTACCATCAGGTGGTGATAACAGTCCAATACTTGCCGGTATGCCGGGTAGTGATGTTGAATTAACTCCTAATGAAGTGGCTGTTCAACAATTATTAAAATCAACAGGCGCATCTGATGCGCCAGTAGACGAACAAAGTTTAAACAACCTAATCTCATCTTTGTATCCTGATGCTGGTCAAACAGAAACTGTTGATACAAGTAAAAATATAGATGCAAGTACAGGACAAGAGATTGTTCCTAAAGCCGCAGAAGATATGTCAGATATAGATACATTCTTAAAGACTATGTCTGCTCAAACAGAGGCTCAAAACATAGATGCTGAAGATATTAAAAAAGTAGATGTTAATGGTGATGTTATTGACCGTGCTGGTAATAGAATAGGTAGCGCTCAAGAACTAGGAATGGTACTTGGTACAGATTCTTCCGGTAGGCCAACATGGATAACTTCTAGCGGAGAGTTTATTCCGTCTTCCGAAGCGTTTAAAGAGACTTCTTCTAGTTCTTTTGAAACCAATTTCCCAACATCAACTGATATAGGATATGGTGCTAGTCAATTAGTTAGTGAGGCAGAAGGGGACTTCCCAGACCAAATCATTAATAATGCAGACGGTTCTACTACAGTGATTGAAACAGATGGCTCATCCCGTACATTTAATGTGGATGGTTCTGTCACTCTTTACAATGCCGAGGGCGGTCAAAAGCAAGAGTATTCAGCCAAAGAAGGTGAAGGTTATGATGGCTCTAATGGCGTAGATTACAGTAAATCACAAGATAGTAGTAGTAACTTTAATTTAGGCAGTTTGGCTAATTCTCTACTCTCTGGTGTTACTGGTAATAAATCAGGAACTGCTGGCAGAACTACTGGCGGTGGTAGAAATGTAGCAAATGCTACTAATTTGGGTCTATTAGGTGGCGCTGCTGGCTTAATTGGCGGTGCAGCATCTTTAATTGGTTCAGATGGCAATGCTACTAATAGTGATACATCTGCTAACAATTCAACTTTAGTGTGGAATCCTAACGACCCAATGGCTATCTCTAAAGCAAGAGCCTATGGTCAACAGTTTGTTAATCCTGTATATGCAGCAGAGGGCGGTCTATTAAGTTTAACTCCTCCACCTTACATGCAACCACAAATGCCTTACATGCAACCTCAGCAAAATCAATATGGGCAACAGCAACCACAGTACGGGCAACAACCGCAATATGTTCAGCCTACAATGATTCCTAATAACTACACACCCAATGACCCTAGTGCGTTCTCTCAAGAGTACAGCAATAGTCCTAGTCAAAATCAAGACCCAAATAATTCCGTCAATATGTACGCTGCTGGCGGTATGCCAATTGCCATGAATATGGGAGGAATCTCAAGTCTTGGTGGGTATTCAGATGGTGGGCGTTTATTAAAAGGCCCCGGTGACGGTATGTCTGACAACATCCCAGCAACTATTGCTGGTAAACAACCCGCTCGTCTTGCTAATGAAGAGTTTGTTATACCGGCAGATGTAGTTTCACATTTAGGAAACGGCTCATCTGAGGCTGGTGCAAAAGTACTATACGCCATGATGGAAAGAGTTCGCAAAGCCAGAACTGGTAATGCCAAGCAAGGTAAACAAATCCAACCTGTAAAATATATGCCAAAGGTAAGGAAATAATATGGGAATATTTGACTCTCCGGGTTTAAAGTCGGTACCAGATACATCTACTCAACAAACTGTATCGACCTATGCACAACCTTATGTAACTAATTTATTAGACAAAACAAAAGCATTAACCAATGCTACAATGCCAGCATATACTGGCAAATTAACGGCTGGTTATGGTGATTTACAAGAACAGGCTTGGAAAGGTCTAAGCGGATTAACTGTTCCTGATTCATTAAAAAATGCTGGTACAAACTTGTCTACAATTAGCCAAGCGCAAGCCAACTTAAAGTATGACCCTGCCACCTTTACAAACACGTATAACGCTCCTGATGCTTATCAAGGCAACACTTTTTCTAATCAGTATCAAGCAACTACGCCTTATCAAGCATCTAATATTCAAAGCGCTTACCAATCGCCAGCCAATATGTATACGCCAACCAATGTAAGCACAGGTACATTTGACGAGGCAGCGGCTAAGAAGTACATGAACCCTTATATTCAACAGGCGTTAAATCCACAGTTAGAAGCCTTACAACGTCAACAGTCCATTAATCAACAAGGCGATATGGCTAAGTTGGCACAGGCTGGTGCCTTTGGTGGTTCTCGTCAAGCAATACTACAAGCGCAGAACAATGAGAACTTATTGCGTCAGCAGTCTGGATTAATTGGTCAAGGATACAATCAAGCGTTTACACAGGCTGGACAACAGTTTACGGCTGACCAAGCACGTGATTTACAGGCACAACAAGCCAACGTACAACAGGCTCAGTTTGCGGCTCAACAGGGTATGACTGATGCACAGATGAAGGCTCAGTACGGTATGACTGCGGCTCAGGCTAACGAGGCTTCACGTCAATTTGGACAGAGCCAAGCGGCTAATGCGGCACAGTTGCAAGCACAGTACGGTTTATCTGCACAACAGGCCAACGAAGCATCTAAACAGTTTGGTTATGGTCAGAAGATGACTGCCGCTCAATTGGCATCTGCTGCCGACCAAGCAAGACAACAGTCACAATCACAAGCAAATCAATTTGCAGCGACATACGGTTTGCAAGGATTGCAAGCGGCTGCTCAGTCTCAAACTGCTGCTGCAACTGCCGGTGCACAAGCAAATCAGTATGGTTTGGCTAACTTACAAGCATTGAGTAAGGCTGGAACAGAACAACAAGGACTTGACCAACAGGCTGTAAATGCTCAGTACAACGAGTATCTACGTCAATTAAAGTATCCGCAAGAAATGGTTAAGTTGCAAAGTGATACATTGGCTAGATTGCCAATCACTACAACAAATACATTATCTGCTCAAAAATCATTTGTACAGGGTGCCGCTGGAGCCGCAGATACCGTTCTTGGTTTAGTAGGTAAGATGAAAGAAAAAGGTATGACACCTGAAGCAATTACTAAATATATTAATGATTTAACTAAATCTAATCCAAAAGCCACGGGTGGTATTAAATTAGATGCTAGTGGTAATTTGATATACCCAACATCGCCAGAGGGTTCTGCGCCATATGATGATACTGGTAGATTAAATCCGGGCTGGGGGTATACAGAAAATAATGACCCAGTATGGGTTGGGTCTAATTATATAGACCCAACAATAGACCCAAAATCTGATTTTTATCAACAAGAAGATAACTCAATGGAAGACCCTGATTACTGGACAGGGCAAAGTGCAGACCAAATATAACATCTAACTTGAAGATAAACTATGTATAACTTAATTCAAATTCAAACTGCGCTACAAGGGCTACCTTCAGACGACATAATGAAGTATGCCAATGGCAAAAATCCTGACGTACCTTCATGGCTTGCTTTGGGTGAATTAAACCGTAGAAAACAATTAGAAGACACTGCGTCTGAATTTTACGGTGAAGTTCCTAGTTTAAAAGACCAAATTACCAGTTCATTAACTGGCGCTACCCAAGGAGTTAATCCTACTGCCGCTCCTCAAGGAATTAATCCAGCGTCCATTCCTCCGCAATTAGCCCCCACTATTGCAGCGCCTCCTAAGATGGCTAACCCAGCAGCACCTCAAGGACAAGTAGACCCAACCGCTCCTCCTCCAATGCCAATGGCAGCAGAAGGTGGATTGATGAGTCTTCCTGTTGATATGTTTAAACAGTCTAACTATGCTGGTGGTGGTATTGTTGCGTTTGAAGAAGGTGGATTAACGCCTGAAGAAATTGCAGCAGCCAAAAAACCAGCATTTACTCCACCAAATACTAGAAGAGCCGGTGAAGAGCCTACTAAATATGAAGATTTTAATTTTGATGCAATTAAATCTAGATTAAGTAAATTTCTATTGCCTGACTATGAGGCAGAGAAAAAGGTTGCTGATTTATCTGCAATGGATAGAGAAGATGCGGCTAGAGCACCAGTTGCTAAATTTCCAGCCGCTACAACGCCAAGAGTAGACAACAAACCAGTAGTAAACAATAAACAATTATCTAATACTGGTTCTGGACAAATTGACAATCCTGTAGAAAAATCAGATGTGGCTAAAGTTATTCCAACAACTGCAAAAGAAAAGGCGTTGGCAGATTACTTTACTGAACACAAAGCATTACAAAAATTGGCTGGTGTATCTGATGACCCGATGGCTGACATTAAGGCTCGTTACGCCAAGATAGAAGCCAAACGTGCGGCTCAAGAAGAAGAAGACCCAATGAATTCAATTAGGTCTGGATTACGTGCTTATGCCAATGCTAATCCAACAGATAGGGCTTTATCGCAATTTGGGAAAATGGGCGAAGGCATGGCTGCTTATGACAAAGAAACCATAGCAATGCGTGATAAACAAGCGCTTGATATGGCTGGATTGCAAGCGGCAATGGCTAAAGAGGATGATGCACGTAAACGTGGTGACGTTGCTGGTGCCACTGCTGCTCGTAAAGAACAAAGAGAATACGAAAACAAATTGGCTGAACTTGGCACACAAGGCAGAATGGCAGATGCAGCAATGCGTAATGCGGCTGCTCATGAAGTTCAAGCGGGTGCATCAGTTATATCTGCCAACGCACAAGCGCAACATGTTAGAAATGAATTGCGTAAAATAGATGCAACATTAAAAGAAAATCCTCTTACTGCTATTTTGGCTAAAGAATGGGCTGGGAATATTATGTTGCAAAAAGAATATCCACAAGTTCTTGATTTTTTAGCAAAGCAGGGTTTTATACCAAACGCTAAAACAAGTGGTGGTACAGTAATGAGTATGGCTGATGTTGCAAGAACAGCAAGAGAATCAGGCAAAACTCAACAACAAGTTATAGATATGGCAAAATCCAAAGGCTTTACCATTCAATAAAGGGATGTTATGGCAAGAGATTTTAGTGCCGAATTGTTTGGCTCACCCACCAGTAGTCAAGGCACAGACTTTAGTAAAGAACTTTTTGGTTCCAAACCTAAAGAAAGAACTTATGGCGAAGCCTTTACTGACGTAGGGGCTGGTGTTGTCTCAGGCATTGGTTCACTTGTACAACTACCCGGACAACTCTATGGTTTAGCAACTGGAGATTTTGAAGACACAGGACTACTCGGTCTTGGTAAGTCAATTAGAAAATCTGGCGAAGAAATGAAGTCAGATGTATTAAAACAAAGAGAAGAACAACGTGCACAAAAGATTGCCGAGGCAGAGCAAAAAGGCACATTTGAAGCATTTAAAACTGCTTTTGGTGAAACAGTTAAAGACCCAGCATTAGTTACAAGTTTTCTTGCAGAACAAGTGCCACAGTTATTGGTACCTTTTGGTGCCGGTAAAGCCGGTTCTGCTATTGTTGCTGGTAGACAGGCTCTGGCTGGTGCCACTGCCAAAGAAGCCGCATTGGCTGGCGGTAAGGCTGGTGTTACAACTGCCGTTGGTGCTGGTGGAGTACAACAAGGTGCTGATATTGGCGCTCAGTCCTATGAAGACATCTACAAGTATTTAGTTAAAGATGGTATGCCTCCAGACCAAGCAAAGAGCGAGGCATTAAATCTTGCCCGTGCCTCTGGAGCCGGTGCTTTTGTTATTTCTTTATTAGCACAACGATTACCCGGAGCCAAAACGCTTGAAGAGTCGTTTGTTGGCGTACCCGGTGTTGGTGGTAAGGTTGCTCGAATTGGTAAGGGTATTGCCGGTGAGACAGGTAGTGAGATTTTTGAAGAGGGTGGCGGTAAGATTGGGCAGAATATTGCTATGCGTCAGGTTAATCCTGAGCAAGCGCTCATGGAAGGCGTTGGTGCAACGGCTGGTCTAGCCGCTGTAGGCGGTATCGGCATGGGTGGTCTTGGTGGTGCATTGCAAAAAGGGCTACAACCAACAACAATTACACCTCCGGAAACAAAAACAACCACTGACAAATTACTTAGCCAATCTCAATTACTATTACCGGCTCCTGATGAGCAGATTATTAATGATAAGCAGTATGACCCATTAAGAAACCCACTAGGTAATTTCTTAGAGGGAGAACTCACTCCTGAGCAGATTGCTTACATCAACAAAGACCGCTCTGATAACAACAAGCCTCGTTTAAACTCTTACTCATTAGAAGACTATGTAGATGCTTTACGCCATAGTTCTGATACCGATATTGCTAAACAAGGTGCTTTAGATAACATTCTCACGTTCAAGACCGGCTATGATGGCATGGTTGAAACAACGGTTGACCAAGTATTAAATGCCGCTTTAGATAAAAACATTGAAACAGGTACTCAAGGATTTAAAGACTTTTTAACTAGAGCAACCGGCACAGACAACCTTGAAGTCATGAGTCCAGTGCAACTGTACTCTGCGTATGAAGCCTTGGTTTCTCCGAACGTTCCTAGGTCTGACACGTTACAAATCTTGCCCGAAGGTACAAACGCAACTCGGTTTACGCAAAAGCAATACGACCAAGCGCTTAACAACCTACAGGCTGAGTACAACTTTTTAGATACAGATTCTCTTGGAAGAACTAGTGTCATTAATGATATTAAAGACACCACTGGGTTAAAGGATGACACAGATGCAAAGGCTCTCTTACGCCATGCAATCAACAGGGGTGACTTAGAAGAAAGAATCTCTACCACTAAGGTGGATGGCAAAGATGTTAACGTGGTTAACATTGCTTTTGCTGGGAAATCCGAGCCGCTGCCTAGCGGCCTAGACATTCGTTTCCAAACGTTTAAACAGGGTTCTGTTCCTGAAAACTATGAAATCAAGAACGGTTCAGTTGTTTTAGATAGAGTTTCTACAGAAGAAGAGGCTAAGGTTGCTCTTGAAAAGCAGACCGCTATTGCTGAGAAGAAAGCCTTAGACATAGAGAAAGACATAGAGAAGATTCAATCAGGCGTTGATAAATTGGAATACTCGTTAGATGAGAAGAAGACTCTTGGTCACTTTGGTACACCAGCGTACAACAGAATGGCAACAGATATTGGCGCTCAGATACGTCAAGCCAAGGATAGGATTAACGCTAAACTCAACGATATTCGTAACCTACGCAATCCTTTTACAATTGTTCCGGTTGGAGAAAAGCCAGTTACCGCCAAGAAGTATGTGTTCTATGACAACGATACACCGCTTGCATCGTTTGCTAACAAAGACTTGGCTGAACAGTATGGCTTGATGAGGCAGAATGCCAAGGGCGAGTATGCAGTTACAGATGAAACTCTCCAACAGATTATTGATTCCGCTCCCACAACCAAGGGCACACTACCTAAACGCTATGCATCCTACGCTAAGAAAGAACTAGCAAGACGTAAGGGTGAAGCGCCACAGGGTATTGAGGTACGTAAGAGTGTGTACCAGCCCAAGGTTGAAGAAGACTTTGATAAGATTCGTCAGAATCTATTGCCAGCCTTAAAGAGGTTTGGTTTGGAGAAAGTTGGACTACGTATTGTAAAAAGTATTGCAGATGGCAAAGCAGACGGTTCTTATGTACAGGAACTCATTAAGATTGCTTATAACGCCAAGAATCCAATGGGAACTCTACGCCATGAAGTGATTCATGCGTTAAAAGAATTGGGTGCGTTTACTCAACAAGAATGGAAAATCCTTGAGAACAAGGCTAAGTCTGAGTGGATAGATAAATACATTAAGAAGGTTGGAACTTACAAAGCATATCAAGATGCGTATAAACAGTCCAACGGTGACCTAAAAGGTTTTGATGAGTACATTGCTGAAGAAGCAATTGCTGAAGCATTTAGAGATTTTGCTAATACTAAACCACCCGTAGGATTGATTGGTAACCTGTTCTTCCGTTTAAACAAGATGTTTGAAGCCCTTGGTAACACGTTTAAACGACTAGGCTATGCTACAGCAGGTGACATATTCCAGAAAGTTGAACGTGGTGAAGCCAAACCAACGAGAGTGGCAACATCTACACAGGAAAAGTTATCTCGTCAAAAACAACCAATTAGCGATGAAGAATACTTTGCTCAGGAAACTGCTAAACCTAAAGCCAAGAAAGTAATTTTTGAAGTTGCACCAGACCCCAACAATAAAGATTTAACTGAAAGATGGAACTCACTCTCATCCGAAGAAAAACTGGTTATTAGTAAGAAGGTTGCTGACTACGTTGTCAAGGATGCACTAGAGACTTTTGATAGTGAGGGTAAGATTTCTGACCAGATTGGTAGTTATGGCGAGTTTACTAATCCATCGCTATCCCTGTTTGTAGATAGTGGTGATTCAATTGAGATTGCTAAATATCTTGGATATGCGTTATCTCAAGACAGTATGGTTGTCATTTCTCCAAGAGATAAAAAAGGCTTTGATAAAACAGGCGCAGTTGTTATTGACGTTGGCAACAAAAACGAAAAAGAAATTGATGACATTTATCAAACGCTACGTGCCATTAACTTAAATGGTGAAAACCCAGTTGGTGGTCAATCCACCATCAATGGTAAGATGGTTGTGTTGAATTATTCAAACAGTACAACACAAGATTTAGCGGTAGCGATTGACGATGCGTTAAAACAAAAATACAATGTAGCAACAAATGAAGTTTATACTGCATTCCCTGAGAAGAAAGATTACGATTATGGCGATAAGACAAATGACCCAAGAGGAATCGGACGAGTTGTTCGGGAACGGAGTCGTGCTATTCGGAGTGAAGCCGCAGCCCTCATCGAATCAGAACTCAAGCAAGTCGGAAAAGGAAAGACAGAATCCGCAAGTTCCGGCATCAACATCCTCGACAAACGAGTAGACAATCCTAATTTAAAGAAGCCTACTGTCAATGATGTAGGAAAATACTTTGATGGTCTTTACGACAAAAAACGTGACTTTTCTGATGTAGAAGATTTTAATCGTGCAGTAAAGATTGCTACAGAAGAAATTGCATACCAGTTAGAAAATGAACGCTCCGGTTTAGATTGGTATGACGAGGACATATCTAAAGCGTTTAAACTTACTGCAAAGATAATCCCTAAACTGAAGCAGAGTAATAGCAGATTCTTGTTTAGCGTCATGGCTGGCATTATGTCGCCACAAACTAACGCCCGTGATAACTGGGTTATCGCTGCTCAGAACTTCCAGAATTATATAAAGACAGGAACTATATCAGGCGTTAATCCCCAAACTGGTGGGTTATGGCAAGGTGGAACGCAGTCTATTAACAAGCGGACGCAATTAAACCTATTGAATAATATGGTTCAAGATATGGGGGAAAAAGGAGCGATTGCTTGGCTAGTCTCCAACCGTACTGTTAAAGAAATTAATGATTTCCGTATGAAGTATGGAAACATTAAGAGTGGTATTGGCGGTAAGATGACTGACATTGTGCCAGCACTGTATACATTTGGTCCTAAAGTTGGCCCATTTGTATCCAATTTAAACGGCATCTATGATGTTACCGTTGACAAGTGGATGACAAGAACTTTTAATCGTTACTTTGGAACAATGCTTGGTAAAGATAAAAATATTATTGATGCCCCAACAGAGAAACAAAGAACTGCTATTAAAAATTTAATTAATGAGGTGGCAAAAGATGCAAACATTAAACCGTACCAAGCCCAATCTTTACTCTGGTTCTTCGAACAAAGACTCTTTAGAGAACTCGGAACTCCAAGCCCCTCCTACGGATTCGGGGACGGAGCAAGGAAATTTTCTGAACAAACTTCCAAAGGAGGAGATAGAGGCGGTGTCGAGGGCGATGGAAAGAATAAGCCAGCAACTAAAACTGGATTAAAAAAAGGCGAACTTTTACAAATACGTGCGCCTGAGACTGAAGAATTTCAAGAATGGATTGGAGATTCAGTTGCTATTGATAAAAATGGCGACCCAATTGTTTTCTATCACGGCACCAATCAAGACCTTAAAGAGTTTAGACCTAGCAAAGAGGGCGTTCTAGGAAAAGGTATTTACATTACGCCTGACGCAGAGTATGCAAGCAGTTACGCAGAAGAAAGTGCGTTTGGTGATAAGCGTGGCACTGGCGGTAATGTTATTCCATTATTTGTAAGAGTCACTTATCCGCTTATTGTTAAATATAAACAAGGTTATGACCCTGCAATCCAAGCATTAGAAGCGCTTGGTGTAGATACCGATAAGGCTTATCAGATTGTAGAGAAGTCCCAAGAAGAATTTGGGAACATGACTAATCAAATCATGTCTCGTGCTAAGAAGTTAGGTTACGATGCAATATTTTATAACAATGAGGATGGCTCAATTCGTGAAGCAGTTGTATTTGAACCTAACCAAGTTAAGTCAGCCTTTAATCAAAAGCCGACTGCATCTAAAGATATACGTTATCAAATCCGTGCTCCAGAGACTAAAGAGTTTAAACAATGGTTTGGTGACAGCAAGATAGTTAACGAAGACGGAACTCCAAAAGTAATGTATCACGGAACTGCTAGAGACATTTCTGAGTTTAGACCTAAACAGGCTAATGCTATATTTTTAACTGAATTCCCAAAATTTGCTCAAAGTTTTTCTGACTCTAGTGAAGATTATTTGATTCGTGAATTTATAGAAAATGCTACACCAGAACAAACATCTAAAATTATTACAAAAGCAATTAAACAAGGCTTAAAAGAAAAAGATATTACTTCTTCTGCTGTAAAAAATATACGTCAAATGACTTTAAAACAGGCATCTCTTACCTCTGGCATTGGTTATCTTATACGTGGTTATGTAAAAGAAAGTTTGCCAACTGGACAAAATATTTTACCTGTATTTGTTAAAGCAGAAAATCCATTTGATTATGAAAATCCACGCCATATAAATAGAATGTCTATGATATTTGGCGAAGATGAAACAATGATGGAAGAACTAGCAGATGGAAATTGGAATGTTATTGAAAGCGAAGATGTTCAAGAAAACTTACGTGATATGGGATATGATGGTTTTTACGTTAAAGAAGGTGGCACTAAAAACTTAGCCGTATATAACTCTAATCAAATTAAATCAGCCACAGGTAACCGTGGTACATTTGATGAAACAAACCCTGACATCCGTTATCAAATACGTAACATCATGGATGAGGTTGACCCTGACATTAACTCTCGTGTTAATGCTACAACTAGAGTACGTGAAGAGAAGGGTTTTGTTGAGCGTTTAGTAGATGCTATTTCCCCTACCAGTTTTGCAAAATATCGCCAAGCATTTGTTAATAAATACGAAGCCATTGAACTTCTATCTAGACAGGTTGCTAGAGAACACGGCTCTGACCGATTACTAGCAAACACATCTGCTATTGCCGCAGCGTTACAGTCTGACAGGGCCGCTGGTGTTGCAGCAGCATCGTTTAAACAGGGTATCCCAGTGTACCGGGACGGATTCTTTACAGTTGACCCAGATACAAAAGGCTTGATTCCTATTCTTGAGCCGTTGATGGCTTACAACGACCCATACATTTTCCAATTATTTCAGTACTACGGTGCAACTCGTAGAGGTAAACGACTAGACGCTGAAGGTAGAGAGCGTACCTTTACGAAGGAAGACATTGCTTATGGCGATAAATTAGAGAAACAGTTCCCTGAGTTTAAACAGGTATTCAATGAGTACCAGACATACAACAAAGGACTGGTTGACCTGATGGTAGACCGTGGTGTTATCACTAAAGAAGAAGGTAGAATCTGGACTCAAAACTGGGATTACATTCCTTTTTATCGTCAAATGGATGGCGAGACCACGGCTGGTCCTAAAGTGTTTTCTTCCTTTACTTCAGTTGCTAAACCTAAAGAATTAAAAGGCGCTGGGTACTACTCAGTATTGGATGCCAATGGTCAAGAAATTGGTAAGTATCTAGACCCAATCATTGCTCAGAAGAAGGCTGATGAAGCCAACGGAACTGTTGAACAGGTGGGTGCACCTATCACCGACTTCTTAGAGACTGTGGTTCGTAACGCACGTGCGGCTATCGAAGCCAGTATGAAAAACGAGGCGGGAAATCGTATCATTCGTGATACGTTAGAAATGGGATTAGCCCAAGAAGTGCCTCTAGGAACTAACGATAGCGCAAGAGAAATTGTTACTATCAAACAAGATGGCAAGAACAAATATTTCCGTGTTGCAGACCCCCTGCTGTACGAAGCATTAAAGGGTTTAAACACTCCACAGATGCAATGGCTATCTTGGTTAGCCGCTCCGGCAAACTTATTACGTAACTTTGTAACAAAAGACCCCGGCTTTATGATTGCCAACTTAGGTCGTGATTCGCTACAGGCTTGGATTACCAGCGGAACTGACATGAGGCCTGTGATAGATACGTTTAAACAGTTTAGCAAGACGTTAACCAACTCATCCCCAGAAGCACAGGCTTTGGCTATGGCTGGTTTAACCGGCTATGATTTCTCCGGTGATGTAAAAGGTACGTCTAAAGGTGTGGCTAAAGAGTTACGTAAGATGGCTGGTCAGAAGACTAAGTTAGAATCGCTTACTACATTTTGGGATATGTTGGAACAAGGTTCTCACGCATCTGACATGGCTACTCGTGCAGAAATTTATAAGCGTACTCTTGAAAGAACTAAGTCGCCTGAGTTTCCTAACGGTAACGAGGCAGAAGCATTCTATCAAGCGATGGAAGTTCTTAACTTCTCACGCAAGGGTAACTCCGCTATTATTCAAATCGTATCAGCAGTCGTGCCTTTCTTTAACGCCCGTGTGCAAGGTTTAGATGTCTTGTACCGTTCCGGTTGGGGTAAGATGGCTACCGAGAACGCAGACGTTCAGAAGAAAGCATTCGCCAATAGAGCATTGATAATGATGGGTCTATCGATGGCGTACTGGTTCATGATGACTGATAGCGATGAGTACAAGAAGTTATCAAAAGAAGAGCGTGATAACTACTGGATTATTCCAGCGCTATCCATTAACGATAAACCATTCAGGTTCCCAATCCCGTTTGAACTAGGCGTAGTCTTTAAAGTTCTCCCTGAGCGAGTTCTTGAGGCCATGTTTGGTAACGATACCGGTAAAGACTTACGTGAGTCTATCTTCCGTAACATGACTAATACTCTACAGTTCAACCCAATACCACAGGCGTTCATACCAATTGTTGAGAACGTAACTAACCATTCTTTCTTTACTGGAGAAAACATCGTTGGTCGTGGCATGGAAGATTTAGCCCCTCAGTTTCAATACACACAGAGCACATCCCAGTTTGCTAAAGACATTGGAGCAACATTTGGTTCATCGCCAATTAAAATTGAAAATCTAATTCGTGGCTACACAGGTACGATGGGTACGTATGCCCTACAGATGTTAGATGCCGTTTACAGAACACAGGGTGACGATGTAAGAGCATCGATGCGTTTAGAGCAGATGCCGGTTATCAAACGATTCTTCTCCGGTGACTCAGGTACAATCTCAGCCTACTATGATTTAAAACAGGAAGTAAATACCGTGGTTCGTACACTCAATCTATTAGAGAAGTCAGGCGATATTGATGCCTACATGGATTATATGAAAGAAAACGGTAGCCTCTACAATATGCGTGGCTACATCAATTCCATTGATAAGAATATGAAACAAGTGCGTGAGGCTCGTAAATATATTAACGATGCTAAAGGTTTATCTCCTGATGAAAAGAGAGAACAGTTAGACAGTCTGCATAACATTGAGATTAGCCTAACTGAGAATATTAAACAGTTAAGAAAAGAGTACCGCTAGAATATATTTTTACTGTCTTGCATTTCTTGGGCTAACTTCTGTACTTGCTCTAGGAGTTCCCACTCAGTTCCGTAACGTTTCTCGAATTCCTTTTTCCAAGGATGTCGGGAAACAAGTAACTGATTATTCTCCCCCAATCGATGATGCGATGGACAAAGAGGAAGAGTGTGGAAATCATCTATCCTACCTTTACCCCTTAAAATGTGATGAATATCTGGCTCGCTGCGTACACCAAAGGTGTTTAAACATACTATGCAACCAATGTCTTGTAGAAGCAAAAACCATTTTTGACGTTCATTCATCAAACATTTGTTTCCATACATCCATCGTTACTTCGATGGTACTGAATCGATTCTTGCATTCTAGACACGCTCTTCTTCGTTGAGTAAATATAAAATCATTGTTCTCTTCTTTGTAAGTACGTGTATCTAATATTTCTGTCTTCTCGCCACACTCATCGCATCCCATATTATTGTTCCCTGTTTTCTATGTCTCTAAGAATGTACCAAACCGCCTTCTTTAAATCCTGTATAGCAGTACCCTTGTGGTCAGCCCTAGAAATATATTTAACCGCATTTCCTAGGTGGTAGTTCAAACCCTTTGCCTCTATGAAGTCAATCGTTTCTATACCGCCAATTTTGTAATGCGATGGGTGGTTTACCAAATCTTCCATCAACACCTCCCGTCAATATCAATCTTGTCTTGCTGCGCCCGGATTTCTAGCAATGCGTTTAAACGGTCTATTTCTTGCTGCAAGACCCGTAACTGTTCCCGCAAATCTTTTACTAAGTTCTCCATGTCTTCGTAATCTACAAGTGTTTTCATATAAGTTATCCAGTAATCATTAAAATAAAGGCCAGTAATAACCACAACCCAACTACCCAGTAAATCTCTTTACTCATCCTCTTCCCTTTTAAAGTTTGTACTTAGTTTATCTTTAGTTATTTTGTAGTAATCACCCTTGACACCTTGCACAATATTCTCAGGTATTAAAAACTGATTACCATAAATCCACCCAACAATGTCACAACCATCAGGCTCTAATACGCACAACACATAAATATCAAACTTCTTGTTAACAGAAGTTAACGTTGCATTTAAGTCCCCCTTTCTTGAACGAGTTGTTTTTACATCGATAGTTCTACCTTCATGCGTAACTAAGTCTGCACCCCATTCAACACGCAAATCGGTGTTTAAACTGAAGTGTAAATTTAATTGCTTCGCTACGCAGTATTCACCAATCACGCCATCTACACAGATAGTCTCAGGATTAAGTTCTGATTGAATTTGTTCTTCGCATACACTGCTCGTTGTTTGGTAACGCATCTTCCCAACAAGTTTGCAAAAGATTAATTCAGATTTAGTTAATTGAATTCGCATTAATTTTTTTTATTTATAACAATACGGGCATCTGACCAGTATGGTTAGTATCTTGGACTTGCAGTGTACACAAATGTAGTTGGTCATTTCTTACTCGCTTTTCGTTCACGAACAGTCTTTAAATAATCTTCTATTGTGTAGTCATTCATGCACTTCCAAAAATACTCAAGACTTTCTCTTATTGAAAAATGTTCGCCTGTTACGAATTGCATATAAAAATCAACAATCTCTTGTATGTCTTTTTCCATTTGCTCCGACATTTTTCTATGTTTTTTCATTTCTCATTTGCCTTTTTTAGTATTGCTCTAATACATTCAAGATGCAACCAGTCACAATTCTTAACATCAAAATATTTGCCATAAACTTTTTTTATTTCCTCATCGGTTAATTCACGCATTGGATGGGTATAAAGTGGAATATGGTAAATCTCGTCTTTAACCACACTAAAAAGTAATTCGTTTGATGCCATCCACGCTACTGGCTTAGTCATTTCTCACTCGCTTTCATTAATATTGCTCTTGCAAATAATATATAGGCCTCTTCCATTGTTGCACCATCTATGGTTGGCATTGTCTTAGCAGTGTCTAAGATTTCCTCATCCGTTAGTTCACGTTGTTTAACCATCTTGCAAATTAATCTCCACTCCTCAAGCGTAGGCAATATGTCAGGATTCATAATAATTTCTTTATTCATCCCCCACTCGCTTGAACAACAACATTGATTAGGTATTCTGTGGCATTTGCTACAAAAAATATTTTGGTTCATTTCTCCCTCGCTTCCATCATTGCATCCGCAACTCTATAACAAAAAGTAGCAGAGCCGTGAATATTTGTATCATCAATTACAACACACGATAGAACTTGACCTGCAAAATAATCCCTTAAATCCATACCACTGCTCTGTTTAACACCAACTATATCGTTTCTGTAAATCGGTTCAGTACTTGGAAATGCTTTCATTTCTTCTCCTCGTTTGCCCAGTTGTACCATTTCAAAATAATTGTTTTTAAGTCTTCTAAAGTATTACCTTTAGGAATTAATTCCCCTTGCTTGTTTAATCTTTCAACATTAAAAACTTGCATATCTCTATCTGTATCGCCCGTAATAATTAAAACAATAAAATCATCTTGTTTTGCTAATGCGTTTAATAATATAGACTGACCAATACTTATTTTCTCGTTTGGTCTTTTCCATTCGCCTACTAAAAACTTCCCGCATCTTTCATACATCATGTCAATGTTGCTGGGTAAAATCTTTGGGCTTTCAGGAACTGCCCCTATTAAATTATTAAAATCTAAATGAAGAGCATAAGGATTTCTCATCTATTACTTCTCATTGTTCGTTTAGCCTCTTCACATAAGGCAATATATTCTTTAGGCGCATCAGGATGCCAACCGCCCAGCAGTAGTTCGCAGTTTAATTTGTAGACCTCTTCTCTCCGGCTCACTTCGGTCAGATAGATAATCAGTCCACAAAATATAATCCACATGCATACAAAAAATTTAATTGATTTCATTTCTTCTTACTCATCAGTCTACCCATTTCATCGTATTTAAACGTCTGATACGTGCCATCACTTTTTCGTATTGAAGATATTCTATCCTTGGCCTTACCCTTCTGCACGTACTCGTGCTCAACCCACTCACCCCAAGATGTTGTACGTTTAATCAAAGTAAGGTTTTTATTAAAGACCTCCTTTGACCATACGCCATCATCATCCTTGTAGGTTAAGACACTCTTATCTTTATTCCAAGTTACACTGTGTGTCATGACCCATCCCCCTTACGGTGTTTTTTAGTCTTGATTGCTAGGATGCCCTCCTCTTGCGGAAGTCTTTTGCTAACCTCTAACATGTCATCGGCAAATTTAAAACAATCTTCTGCGTTTGCGCCTGTTAAAGATTTGAACATGGCAAAACAATTTCTCAGGTCTTTCTCGTCCATTAACGTTCCCTCAAGTATTGTTCAATCTCACCACAAACAAGTTGGGCAAATGACTTACCCGATGGAAACATCATCTTTGCTCCATCAGTTTTGTTAACGATATTCATTGCCTCGTTTAAACCCTGATTAAATCCTTGGTTGAACGGGTCGTCATTCCCCGACATTCGCATCACGATTCCTTCGCATACAATCTTTGACTGAGTAATATCATTCTTCTTTGCATACTTCTCAAACTTCTCAGCCAGTTCATGTGGCAAGTAAATCACCTTTTGTTTGACCGTTTTAAAACGGCTCACCTTCTTCTTTCCATCGTTCATATTCTTCTACCATTTCATCAAATTTTTGTTGAGCATCAGAGTTCCCATTTAATTCAGTGCGAGAAGTGATTAAGCAAATGTTATATAACGCATCGACTGCATCGTCCTCGCCATCAATGGTCAAGGAGTTTTCCTCCCTTAACCATTTATGGAACAGTGGGAGTCTGCAAATCATCCCCGCTTTTTTTACCCGATTGTTATAAATCTTAGGCGTTTCATCGTCTTCAATCCTTGCAAGCGCACACATATAGCGAGACCCAACAAAATCCCTAAAGAGTTCTTCGGGGATTTCATCGGGATGCATACTCAACGTTAGAACATATCCAGTGCGGTCTTGTTTCAAGGCAACCTTTCGACATTCAAACGAGAGCGCATTCATTGTGATGACCTCAATCCAAGTTGGTTTTCAAGGTAGGAGATAACTGCACGAAAGCCCACAATACTATGCTCATGATTAGCAATAATGTTCGTTAGGTCTTGGTTGTCAGACATTAACTTGAGGTTATCGTCTAACAACTTAGAGAAAACTTTCTTCTGCTTCTCCGTGGGCTGCGTATCATAAGCCTGTTTAAACGGGCTATCATCGCTGCTGGTGGGTTCTTTCTTTTTATTTGTAGAACCTTTGGGTCGTCCAACTTTAGAACGGGATGTCGTCATCTTGTATCTCCTGAGTTTTTTGTGGTTGTGCTTGTTCGTCTTTGACCCAAGGTTTCTTTGCTTGCAAAGATAACCATGTGCCACCTGAGTACTGCTTTTTCCATCCGGATAGTGACACTTCAATCATGCCATCCTTAATTTCAAACTCACTCAACTGAATGAGTACATCGCCTCGGTAGTCAGGGAAGTTAGATGCCTGTTTGCTTTTGACGGCAAACAATCCCCCTGTATTTGGTCGTTTCTCAAACTCTTTTTTCATCGTTAGTCCTTTTTAACGTTCAACTTAAACTCGGCAAAATGCCCTTGCAACTTCTTATACTGCTCTTCGTTACCGCTCTTCAACAAATCAATTTCTGTCTGATTCTTTTTCCACAAAGAAGTCAACTGGGCAGTGGTAGTGCAATCTTTGCCAAACTCAATCAGCATTGCCACTAACATTTCCTGTGCTTGCTTCTTGCCTTCAATATGGTCTGCCATTGCATTCTTCTCGTCTGCTAAGAATGAATCACCTAAAGGAGCAACTGGCTTAGGCGTATAGTTTGTACCTAAATTAACTGGTGGCTTTAATTCCTGTGGGAGCGCATCAATCACATCGTGCTCAACAATCTCCATCGCCATTAACCAAAGGTATCTACGCAAGTAGGTGTGCGTACTACCTAGCGACTGGATAGCCTGACCCTTAGCGTTCTCTGCCATCACGATAGGCGTGGCAAATACAATCTGTCCATCGCCCTCTGTATCGTAAATAGTCAACGTGGCATTCTCACCAAAACTAACCACACCGCATAAGCCTATTTGGTCAAATAGTGCATGGATGTCAGGAATGAAGTCTCCCAACTCAAAGTACTCATAACCGGCAAACTTATTTCTGCCTGATTTCTTTAATGTTGTTTGGACTAAAGCCAGTCTCGCCATCTGTAATTTTTTATAAACACTCAAAATATTCTCCTTATTCATGGTGGTAGCCAAGATACTCATGGCTTTCTAAGTTTTTAGGTCTTTTAAAAAAGACCCTGTTTTTCCATTCAGCACCGTTTAAAAATGCTCTACTATTCTCCAATCGAATTTGGTCAATAGTTTCCTCTAACGCATGATTAACAGTGCCCATTCGCAAGTCATCAGGCCTCCTTGCAACCGCCTTTAATTGCAATTTTTGACGTTCTGTAAAACTCATTTTTCCTCGCTTTCTAATGTTGATTGATATTGACTACACCACTTTGATACGCCACAAAAATCTCTTACGCAACGTATAGCCTCCCCTTTGCGGATTTCTATGAACCCTTTATCTTTCTCAGGCATTTCCTTTAACAACTCCTGAGCCTCCTCCTCAGTATCAAAAACTCGAACCGCAGTCTTTCTACCATCTTTCTTTACTGCATACTTCGTTTCACGAATCCATCTATCCTCTTCGGTACACAGTGGTAACTCTTCTTCCCAGTCTGCCTTTACCTTGGAGTCTCGATGCATTTCTATACGCTCTTTAATGAACGCCTCTGTCCTATCAAATGTCCACATAGGAATGTCAATCACTTGGATGGTTGCCCTTGGATAACTAGGCTTGTTCATCATTTCTCTGTGTGACCAGTCTCGAATGAACGCACAAATCCTTAGTGCTTTGACCGGCTTTCTTTTAACTCGTTCAACTAAATACTTGTAAATGTTTTGTTGTGCCTCCCACTCAGGCTTGTCATTCATTAATGCCCATGCTGAGGTGAATTTGTAGTCAGTGATAGTAACGCCATCGTCATCATCTTTTTGTAAGTCAATCGCTCCGGATAAGATAATGTCATCGATAGCAACTGATAGGCGTTCCTCGTTGGTGTGACCGGCAATCTCTGAACGCTCTGCCACTACATGTAGTGCAGTACCAAGTAGCATCCATAGCATTTCCGACACGTCCTGTTCAATCTCATCAAAATGCTTACGTCTTAGTCTTTGAATACGTGGGGGAGAAATAATTTCTGTGACAGAATAGTCACTCTTACCTTTACTGTAGTAGTCTCTAGATGCGAGAGCAACCAATGTCTCAGGTACGTTAAACTTATTAGTAATCTTCATATAGCCTCCGTTAAGAACTTTTATAATAGCACTACTTTTTTAATTATGCAAACACTATCACTAAAAATATTTGGAGAACCGGCAAGCAAGGCAAACTCTCGTAGACAGGTCTATGTTAACGGACGCTCAATGTTTATAAAGAGTAGCAAGGCCTTGTCGTATGCTGATATGTTTAAACGCCAATGCGTTGTACCTGCTTCACGGAAATTTACCGAGGACGTTGTGGTAACGATTCGTATTTGGTATGCCTCACGTAGACCTGACTTAGATGAATCATTAATCCTAGACTTACTACAAGGCGTGACATATGAGAACGACAGACAGGTAAAAGAAAAGCATATCTACTGGATGGGCGTTGACAAAGCAAACCCAAGGTGTGAGATAGAGGTATCACTGCTAGGTGTTAGCCTAACACCTGTGCTTACACCTGTGCTTACAGAACCTAAAGTGTGTTAAGGGTCAAGTGTTTTAAATGGTTTTAAATGTTTTAAATTGTTTTTAATTCATGTTGTGGTTTAAGCCCAACACAAGGTACCTTTTGATGCCGATATAGGTACCTTTTGATGCCGAAATTTTATAAGCATAAAAAAAGCCACCTTGTTTAAGGGTGGCTCTCCGACCTACTGGTCTTGTTTGTATTGGAGGCTAATCGAATATCAAAACATAGTTGCATCATACATCAAGTAAAATTTATTTGTCAAC
>Ga0209191_1000144_pt1 | contig 57308 bp, 116 predicted proteins | sample S_130626_EF_Meta_FD_187320 | JGI IMG/M metagenome (GOLD analysis project Ga0209191, IMG submission 187320) | Freshwater microbial communities from Lake Simoncouche, Canada to study carbon cycling - S_130626_EF_MetaG (SPAdes) (version 2) | ecosystem: Environmental > Aquatic > Freshwater > Lake ...
GATAAAAAAACAGGTCAAATTAAATTAGATAAAAAAGGTAACGAAAAATACGTTACTGGCAAAACTAAGACTGACAAGTATAAGATGCCATATATGCATCGTAGCAGTGTTATTGAATACTATGATGAAGCTGGTAAACGATTCAAAGAAGAAGCTGTTGTTGATGCATTGAAACAACGTCCTAAAAAGTTACTAAAGCAAAACGAAAAGATGAAGCACAGCAATGGAGAATTTGAACAGTTCTTCAACGTAGGCTTTGCCGCATTGACTGGTGTTGCAGTAGATGAAGCAACTAACAAACTAATCATTGTTAATACATGCCCGGGCGCCGGTAGTTGTAAAGTAGATTGCTTTGCAATGAAGGGTGGTAAAGTTCAATTCAAGGCTGCTTGGTTAAGTGACGGACGCATACTAACATACTTGTTGAATGATCCAAATGGGTTCTTTAGTCAATTAAGTAGTGAAATTGCTAGCGAAGAAGCTGCCGCTAGTAAAGGTGACAAGAAATTTCCTAATGGTTGGCAAGTAACAGTTCGTTGGCATGATGCAGGTGACTTCTTTAGTCCAGAATATTTAGACATGGCATTAAAGATGGCTGCACAACATCCAGATACTAAGTTTTATGCTTATACAAAGATGGCTGGAGCCGCACTTGCACAAAAACCACCTAACTTCATTATCAATTGGAGTGAGGGTGCTAATACATCGCAAGAGAAACAAGTTAAACAAAATGACCCTAACTTAGATACCACTAAGAACAGTCGTATTGTCCCTGAGAATCTATTCTATGACTTGTTAGCTAAAGATGCTAAGGGTAATCTAGCAAAAGGGGCTGCCGGTCAATGGCAAGTTTCTAGCCCAGAAGCATTAAGAGAATTAAAACAGCGTCTATCACAAGCATATCAACTTAGTGTAAATAGTATTCTATCATATGAAGAATATATGGCTAAAAGAAATGCTATTCCTGCTGGAATGAAATACAATGTCATTGTTGCACCAGGCGAAGGTGATGTAAGTGCAAATGATCCTGGCGTATTATCTACGTTATTACTGAGACACTAAAATGGAAAGAGGTGTAATAGACTTCTATCTAAAGAATAAAGGAACCCCTCCTGGGAAATAAAATGTTAGCAGACAACCTAAAAATATTATTAGCTTCAACTGAAACATTTTCATTGAAGTCACGTAACTTTCATTGGAATGTAGAGGGAAGTGATTTCCCGCAATATCACCAATTCTTTCAAGACCTATACAATGAGACATACGAAACAGTAGACAAAATTGCAGAGTATATCAGAGTATTAGATAGCTATGCACCAGGTAGTTTAACTCGTTACCATGAGTTAACGATTATTGAAGACCAAACAAAGATTCCACGTGCTGAATTAATGTTTGCTGAATCATTGCAAGATTGTATGAAGATGATTGCATTAGTAGTTACAATGTTTGATATTGCTACGGAAGAACGTCAACAAGGTATTGCTAATTTCATGGCTGAATTGCAAGACTTATATGCTAAAAAAGCATGGATGATTCGTAGTATTCTTAAAACAGACCGTGAATAATGAACCCAAACGATTACCCTGTATACCCTGAGGACGATGGAACCGATAAACCCCGTAATCCATACAGTCCCGTCTAAGAACACACCTACCTTAGGACCGTGTGGCCCGGCTGCTGGGCAGGCAAAGCGATTCGCTACCGTAATGCTTGAAGTGAGCTTTTTTCAGATAAATACATACTTATGAGAGCAAATGAATTCCTACGTGAGAGTCCAGAAAGCGAACTAGCTAAAAAGCTACCTTCGTTGAAGAAGTTCGACTATGATACCATAGACAGATTAATGACTAAGGTGTCAGAAAAACACGGGATCACTGGTAAAAAACTACATGACTTGTTTGTTAAGAAATATGGAAGTACACCTGATACTTGGGTAAAAGAATTAGATGAAACCTCGTTAGCAGATATGCGTAGAGCATTAGCGCAAATGGACAAAACTGATAATGTAAACCGTAAAGTCTATCATGGTTTTGGTGAATATGAATTAGCACAAAAGAAACAAGCTAAAATTGATAAAGAACATGAGGAAGAAAAGCGTCATCGTGTATCACCTAAACCTTGGCCAATGCAAATACGTGAGTCAGTTGAATTGACCGATGAAGAACGTGAAGCACATATCTATGAATTCATTGAATGGTGCTATAAATTACTAAACATCAAAAATAAACCCCAGTTTGATTTAAGTTATGATACAGAAGAAGCACAAGGTAATCATCATACTGGTTCACATAGTGGTAATAATATTTGGGTCTATGTAAAGAATCGCAATTTAGTTGATATATTAAGAACAGTTATACATGAACTTACACATCAGCGTCAAACAGAGCTTAACATGATTAAGCCAGACGATAGCTACCCGGGTAGCCCAATAGAAATGCTTGCAGACATGGTGGCTGGTAAGTATATTAAAGTTTGGGGCAAAATGCACCCAGAAATCTTTCAGTAAGGGTAATTTAACCTTAATCACGCAAACTGTTTGACTTCTTAGCGAATTAGTGTATAATAACTACTTTACTAAGGAAATCAAATGGAACCTAAACTTTTTAGCGGCGATCAAAAAATCAAATTAACACAAATTATCAATGAAGGCATGCAAGTCATGCACGAAGTTGAAACACTAAACGGTGGTCTTTCAGACACTATCAAAGCAGTAGCAGAAGAACTAGAAATAAAACCTAGTGTACTTAAGAAAGCTATTCGCATTGCCCATAAAGCAGAATTTGGTAAATCACAACAAGAGCAAGAATTGCTTGAAACCATTTTGACTGCGGCAGGTAAAACTCTTTGAGTTATGTAGATGCGATTCATTCACGGGATGATGACAAGATATTTGTCGTTGAGCGTGACAAAAATGGTAAGAGACAATACAACGAGTTTCCTGCCAATTATGTTTTCTATTATCCCGACAATAAGGGAAAGCATCGTAGCATCTATGGCAATCCCGTAAGTAGATTCAGCACACGCAAACGTGCAGAGTTTGAAAAAGAACGAAGAATACATGGTGGTAAGGAACTCTTTGAGAGTGACGTTAACGTGGTGTTTCGTTGTCTAAGCGAAAACTATTTGGGTATAGATGCTCCCAAACTACATACTTGTTTCTTTGACATTGAAGTAGACTTTGATCCAGAAAAAGGTTTCAGTCCTACTACTGACCCATTCAATCCAGTAACTGCAATCACTTGTTACTTAGATTGGCTTGACCAATGTATTACTCTATGCATTGCACCCAAACATATGAGTGAAGAAACAGCATGGGAAATCACACGCAAGTTTGAGAACACATTGCTTTTCAAAAATGAAAAAGAAATGTTTGATACATTCTTTCAGTTGATTGAAGATGCAGATGTATTGACTGGCTGGAACTCAGAAGGATACGACATACCCTATATGGTTAATCGTGTTACACGTGTAATGAGTAAAGACGATACACGTAAATTCTGTTTAATGGGTCAACTACCTAAGCCAAGAGAATATGAACGATTTGGTAAGTCAGAAATGACTTATGACTTGGTTGGTCGTATTCACATGGACTATTTGCAACTCTACAAGAAGTACAACTACGAAAGTCGCCATAGCTATAAACTAGATGCTATTGGTGAAATGGAAGTTGGTGAAAACAAAACTCAATACGAAGGTACTCTTGACCAATTGTATAATAAAGACTGGGAAAAGTTCTTAGAATACAATAGACAAGATACTATGTTGTTGGTTAAGATTCACAACAAATTAAAATTCTTAGATTTAGCTAACGCATTGGCACATGAAAACACAGTACTGCTACCAACAGTTATGGGTTCAGTAGCAATGATTGAAATGGCTATCTATAATGAAGCGCATGAGCGTGGATTAGTTGTACCAGATAAAAAACGGAGAACTGAAAATGCAGATGAAACACAGCAAGCCGCAGGTGCCTATGTTGCTACGCCGAAAAGAGGCATGCACGAATACGTCGGAGCAGTTGACATTAACTCACTATACCCCTCGGTCATACGAGCACTCAACATGGCGGGCGAGACTATTGTTGCCCAAGTCAGACAAACAATCACAGACCAATACATGAAAGACAAGGGTCTTAGATTAGCACAAGAAAAGAAACGTTACAAAGAAGGTGACGATGATGTAGGTGGTGCTATTCTATGGGAAGGACTGTTTGGTGCATTAGAGTACACTAGTATTATGAACCAAGAACGTGGTACTATGCTTATTGTTGACTATGAAGATGGTCGCAGTGAAGAAATGTCTGCGGCAGAGATATGGAAGATGGTGTTTGATAGCCATCGTCCTTGGATGCTTAGTGCGAATGGTACAATCTTTACATACGAGAAAGAGGGTGTAGTCCCAGGACTATTGAGTCGCTGGTACTCGGATCGTAAAGCAATGCAGAAGAAACTACGTGAATCAACTACTGATGAAGACCGTGATTACTGGGACAAACGTCAGTTAGTACGTAAGATTTTATTGAACTCTGCATATGGCGCACTATTGAATGAACATTGTCGTTTCTATGACAAGCGTATCGGACAAAGTGTTACATTATCTGGTCGTCAGATTGTGCGTCATATGATGAGCCAAATTAATGAATGCGTTGCGGGTGAATATAGTCACGAAGGTCAAGCGATTGTTTATGGCGATACTGACAGTTGTTACTTCAGCGCATACTCAGTTTTGAAATCACAAATTGATGCAGGTGAATTGTCTTGGGACAAAGACATGTGTATTGGATTATATGATTCAATTGCAGATGAAGCGAATGATAGTTTCCCTGGATTCATGGAGAAAGCCTTTCACTCGCCACGCAAGAACGGTGAAATCATTAAAGCTGGTCGTGAACTGATCGGTGACCGTGCTATCTTTATTACAAAGAAACGCTATGCTATCAATATCTTTGACAAAGAGGGCAAGCGTAAAGATAAAGACGGTGATCTAGGTGATGTTAAGGCTATGGGTCTTGATTTGAAACGAGCAGATACTCCTAAATACGTACAAGAGTTTTTAATGAACGTATTGAAAATGGTTATACAAGAGGGTAAAGGTCGTGATGAAGTTATTGAATCCATCAAAATATTCAAACGTGAACTAAGCAAGCAAGATAGCTGGACTAAAGGTTCGCCTAAATCAGTTAACAAATTAACGATGTATGGTGATAAAGAAGCAAACAGCAAAAAGGGTAGAGAGAACATGCCCGGTCACGTGCGTGGTGCATTGAATTATAACTATCTACGCAAAGTGCATGGTGACAACTATAGTCAGAAGATTGTTGATGGTATGAAGGTAGTAGTTTGCAAACTAAAACCCAATCCATTGAACTTTACTTCAATTGCTTACCCAACAGATGAATTACGATTACCTAAATGGTTCACTGAATTGCCCTTCGATGATGAGGCAATGGAAAAAACGTTAGTAGACGAAAAGATTGACAACTTATTAGGTGTACTAGAATGGGACTTGCGTAGCAGTACCATTGTTAGTAATACATTTGATGATTTGTTTTCATTCGGTTAAATTGCTATTGCATTTCGCAATAAATTCCGCTATAATACACATATAGCATTCCTAAATACATACACAAGGAGATAATATGAAGGATAATTTACAAGACTTGATTGAACACACACATGGTCTAGGTGTCATTGATTTGATTAAGATTTCTGGTACTGAAACAGAAACAAAGATTGCCGCAGTAGCAGAAGATAAAACTGTTATTGTTGATGGTTCTTTTAAGCACCCATGCGCTGACTTTATCGGTACATTTGGTATGCCTAACTTAGGTAAACTCAAAACTATTCTTAGTTTTGATGACTATGATGCTGATGCAAAGTTAAACGTAACACGTGTTGACCGCAATGGTGTTTCTATCCCGGAAGCAATTCACTTTGAAACAAAGACAGGTGACTTTGTTAATGACTATCGACTAATGTTAGAAGCAATTGCTAACGAAAAGGTTAAAAGCGTATTGTTCAAAGGTGCAACTTGGAACGTTGAGTTTAATCCTACTGTTGCTGGTATCATGCGTCTTAAGAAACAAGCAAGTGCTAACAGTGAAGAAAATACTTTTATCACTAAGGTTGAGAACGGTGATGTTAAAGTTTACTTTGGTGACCCAAGCACACACAGCGGTAACTTTGTGTTTCATTCACAAGTCACTGGTACACTAAGCCGTTCATTGCAATGGCCTGTAAAACAAATCATTGATATTCTAAGTTTGTCCGGTGACAAGACTATGCGTATCAGCGACCAAGGTGTAGCAGAGATTACAGTTGATAGTGGTCTTGCTACATATCGTTATTTGATTCCTGCACAAACAAAATGATTAAGGGTTTACAAGGCATATGCGGGCTTACAGTAAGCGGGGGTAATACATCCCTGCCCTATATTCCACACAACGCTAATAATCCTGTTCAGGGTATGATGAGAATCAATGGCACAGAGATAGAAGTGTTCAATAGCACTGGTTGGCAAAGTGTATCTGCTAGCTATGCCACAGTGACTTTGGATCAAGATATACTAGACGTAATACAATGGGCACGTAAGAAACGTAATGAAGAACAAGAACTAAAAAAATTGTCAGAAGAAAATGTTGCTATTAAAGATTTACTCAACCAGATTAATGAGAAACAACAACAAATTCAAATGGTAGCAACACTAATCAAAAAAGAAGAAACAGTTTAATGGAACAAGTTAATCTATCAAATAGTCACAGCCCTGAATGGGCACAGTTCTTACCCGCAGTCAGTAGTTTTTATATTGCTGGCTTAGGTAAACAACGTAAAGGTGAGCCTTACTTTGACACAGCACGTATCCCTGCAAGCTTTAATGGTGATGTAGAGAAATTAAACTTCTTAAATTCTAAAGAAGGTCTTTACTACTATAAATGGGGCTTGTACTCTGCTGGTCATGCCAACTTAGATACAACAGTTGATGACCATGCTGAGAGTATCATACGTGAGCGTGAGCAAGGTACATTCATGTTGGGTGACTCAGGTGGATTTCAGATTCTTAAAGGTCAATGGCCAGCTGATTGGAAAGATCCTAATTGCCCACGTGCTATGAAGAAGCGTCAAGCAGTATTGAAGTGGATGGACACATACATGGATTATGGTATGTGTTTAGATATCCCTTCACAATCACTGACTACGTTTGATATGAAAGATAAGAATGGTGTTTCATTGCATGGTATCAGTACCATTGAAGAAGCTATCAGTGCTACACATATCAATAATGAATACTTTATTAAGAATCGTAGTGGTAGTTGTAAGTTCTTAAACGTACTACAAGGTCGTACTCATCAACAAAGCGATGATTGGTATGATGAAATGAAGAAATACTGTGATCCAAATATCTATCCAGACAATCACTTCAATGGTTGGGCGTTTGGTGGACAAACAAAGATTGATGTGCATCTGATGTTGCGTAGAATGGTTGACATTATATATGATGGATTGCTACAAGAAGGTAAGCATGACCTAATTCATTGTTTGGGTGTATCTATCCTTGAGTATGCTGTATTGTTTACTGACATTCAGAAAGCTATTCGTAAGAACCACAACCCAAAACTACAAATCACGTTTGACTGTGCTAGCCCATTCTTTTCTGCGGCTAAAGGTTTGGCTTATTTCAATAACAATATTGAAGATGGTAAGAAATGGTCATACAGTATGGAAAAAACTGCTGAGAACAAAGATTATGCAATTGATAATCGTAAGTTTAGTGCAGGAGTTTTAGCTGACGGTATCCATAAAGTCTTTACAGATAGTCCAGTAACTGATACACTACTAATGAAGGACTTGTGCTATCGAGGTCATGGCTTCATTGGGCAACATAATAAAGAAACAAAAACAAGTTGGGATACTTTGAGTTATACATTGTTACAAAGTCATAATGTTTATCAACATATTTCTGCGGTTCAGGAAGCTAATCGTAAATATGAAACGGGTATAAGTCCTGCTATGCTTAAACAAAAATTGACTGGACTAACATTCAAGGAAGTTATTGATGAAGTATTTGCACAAAAGACTAAACAAGCTAGCCATGATGTTATTGACGCACATAGTAATCTATGGAAGCAAATGCAATCAGGTAGTCAGGGTATGAGTGGTAAGAAAACAGTTAATTCATTAACTAAGTTTAACGAATTGTTTGAGTTTTAGTATGGATAGCTTTATGATACAAGAAACAAAAACGTCTCACCCAATAACACATATGGAAATGAAAGATACAATTACATTTAGGTCATCTAGTAATAGTGAAATGTTAAAAATTGCCCCTGATGGCTTCTATGTGCGAGGTGAGAAGATACCTCAAGATAAATATGAAGCAGAAATGGTATACAAAACCTTTCACCAATGGTTAACATGGGCAACATTAAATAGGAGTTTTTAAAATGAGCCAAGTAGAAACAGCAAGAAAAGAAAAACGTGACCGTATTAGTACAAGTGCTAAACGAATGATATGGGTTACATTTCAACGTGAGGGCATTCATTGCTACCCACAAGCAGGACATGATCCTAAACTAGCAACAGGTGATGAATATGATGTAAGTTTCTTGGGAACACCACATCGTCATATCTTTCACTTTAATGTTGCGATACAAGTCACTCATAATGACCGTGACATAGAATTTATTCAATTCAAGCGTTGGTGTCAGAACCTTTATGCTGATAGCACACTTGCATTGGATAACAAAAGCTGTGAAATGATGAGCGATGATTTATATCAACAAATCGCTAGTCGTTATCCAGACCGTGACATCAAAATCGAAGTCTCAGAGGACGGAGAGAACGGATGTTCAATTTACTATAACACAACCAGACCTAATGTATCGGTCATAATCTAAGAGGAAATAAAATGGCAAAGCCTGAATTCAAACCTAATCCTAAAGTTCGTCAAATCTTTGAAGACTTGGAGAAGTTTAAAGAATTTTGTGTAGACTTCGGATACAAGTATGACGAAAGTCATTTGTATGATATGCGGAGCTATGTATATCGCCAGCATCAAAAACAACTGACAGGCAAGTGGCCTAAAGACAGTTGGGCAGAAGACCGTCGTCATAATGCGTAGACTATATTATATGGGCCTTGAGCCCTATAAAGCACGATACACTCTGCAATTACAAGAGTGGAATCGTGCTGTCTTTGATAAGCGGGGCATTGATTACGTCATTGTCCCCGGTGAAACACTCAGTAATGACCAAGCAATTGTTACTGGTCAAGTATTAGATGCACATGGTCGCACATACTTTGGTATGTCGCAACTAATGAATCTAATTAAGATGATGAAAGCCGGTGAACTATCTAATGAAGATGTTATCTACTTTGAAGATATGTTTCAGCCAGGCATTGAGTCATTACCCTATATTCTTAAACAAATAGACAGTGTTAATCGTCCTCGCATTTTTGTTCGCTGTCTTGCTCAATCCATTGATCCTGATGATTTCGTTCATGTATGGGGTATGGCTAAGTTTATGGGTTACTATGAAAAAATGGTTGACTCATTTGTAGATGGTGTACTTGCTACAAATGAAGAAATGGTAATGCTTATGAAGATTGCAGGCTGGGAAGCCCCGATTTATAATATATCAGGTCTTGCGTTTGGTAAAGATGAAGTACGTAGTCGTGTAGGCGAACTAAAGCCATTTGATAAACGTACAAAGCGTATTGCATTCTCTGCACGTTGGGATCAGGAAAAACAACCTGACTTCTATATGGATGTGATTGAAGAATTTCATAAACGTTTTGAAGGTGTGGCAGAGTTTTGTGTATTCAGTGGCAGTAAACTAAAAAGCAATAACAGTAGCTACATGGAACGAACAGAACAAATGCGTAGAGCAGGTAAACTTAAAGTGCATGAAGACCTAGAAAAAAATGACTATTATGCACTATTAAATGATACTCGCATTGTATTCAACTGTGCTTTACAAGACTGGGTTAGTAATACAGTAAGTGAGGCAGATGCATTGGGATGTAATGTATTATATCCAGCATATCGTAGCTTCCCCGAAACGTTTGCTAATGACTATACAAGGCTGTATACTCCATGGAGTGTAGAAGATGCAACTATTAAGTTATTCAATATGCTACATACACCGAGTAAGAATCAAGGTATGATTAGTGATTGGAATGATGGTACTATTGATCGTATCTGTGATATCATGGAAGGCAATGGTGAGCAGTGGTTGCGTATGAGTACAGATTATCGTAAACACACACGTGAAAGTAAATATTAAGGAGTAAACATGGCTACTTGGAAATTATCAAACTACTATAAGAAAAGTGCGTATGAGAGACAATTCTGGCGTAAAGATGATAAAGTCATCATACGTGAAGAAGGATATCGCTGGGGTACATTCTATGTTGAATGTGACGAGCGCCCATTAACTGATGAAGAACTAATCAATGAAGATGGCTATGAGCTTGGCTATATTGATGATGATGTTAGTTGGGAAATGGAAGACATGATGGACGGCTGCTTTGCTGATACCGAAGCGGGTAGAAACTGTACCGAAGAAGATTTAGAAGAATTCAATGAAGCTTGGGATGAAAATTATTTTGAAGGTGTAGAAGAATTGGGTTGGTCTAATGATGATACTGAATTTTGGTTTCATGGTCCTCTTGAACTCACAAATGAAGATACCGGAGAAGTATTCAATGGTGAAAAAATCAAGGAAACTATGCCAGCGAAAGTAGTAGCTGAATCTAAGCCATTAAATCCAACAGCGGCTTGGCCCTTCGGTGATGAATCAACTGAATATGTTGAACTTGATTCAACAGTATGGCCCTCTCCAAATGGTAATTTTGTAGAAACTGCTAAATGGCCCTTCGAAACAAACACTAAAGAGGAAGAATAATGGCTAAGAAAAAAGTAAAAATAGAACTATATGCAGAAGCACCCTATATGCAGGGTCATGCCTCAGGATTGGCTGATGAAGAATTTTTTAACCCATATGCTGATGTAGAAAATGCAGAAGCCGATGCAGAAGATTATGCACGTGGGTATGAAAATGCAAAAGAAACTTTAGTAAGCGAATAACAAGCATAAATAAAGATGTAACACAAAGGTTACAAATGTCAAAACAAAACACTCACAACGGAGGGTTATCAAATGAGTTACAATAAGACAAAAACAGATCCTGAATTAGGATTACAAGTACATGAACACTTAGTTAAAATGGGTGTTGAAACTCCAACCACTTATACAGGTCATATGTCCCGTGTAGGCAAGATTGAATTGATTGAAAGTCATTTCAAAGGTATCATGGAAACGTTAGGCTTGGACCTATCTGATGATAGCTTAATGGATACGCCTAAGCGTGTTGCCAAGATGTATGTGAATGAAATCTTTTGGGGACTTGATTATGAAGCATTCCCTAAATGTACAACAGTTGACAACAAAATGAAATATAATGAAATGGTATGTGAACGTAATGTTAACGTACAAAGTAATTGTGAACATCACTTTGTTGTTATTGATGGGCTTGCTACTGTTGCATATGTTCCCAAAGACAGAGTACTTGGCTTAAGTAAAATCAATCGCATTGTAGAATATTTTTCTAAGCGTCCGCAAATTCAAGAACGATTAACTGAACAAATCTTTCACACATTGCAGTTCATTCTGGATACAGAAGATGTTGCAGTTATGATTGACGCAAAACATTATTGTGTTGCGGCCAGGGGAGTTGAGGATACCGGTAGTAGTACAGTAACCACACGCTTAGGTGGTGGGTTTAAATCTGACCCGGCGGCACGTGCAGAGTTCTATCAAATTGCGAGACAGAAATGAATGAAAAGATTAAAGCATTAGAACAACGATGCTGGAGTCATCGTGTAGACGGCGTACTAGTAGATGGCCATTTACACTTTGATACAACAAAGTTTGCTGAGTTAATTGTTCTTAAGTGTGCCGAGATAGCTAACGCTTCGGAACCATTTCTCGCTTCGGATTTGATTAAACAACATTTCGGAGTTAAAGAATGACCATTGAAGATTTAGAACATATATTTCAAAATCAAATTGAAGAAGGTACTGACAAGCTGTACTTCATGCTGGCTGATGAACAGACCGGCTTGACCATGGTACAACGGCACCCTGTTGATGATTTGGCTGGCCTATTGCCCATGCTGGATAGTTTTCAATACACAGGGCACACTCTCATGCCGAGGTTTCGAAAATGATATTTAATAAGATTAAAGAACTAAAAGAAAAAGGATTGATTATTGGTATTACCTTTAGTCAGTTTGATTTGTTACATGCCGGTCATATTGCAATGCTTAGTGAAGCAAAGAACCATTGTGATTATTTGATTGCTGGCTTGCAAAACAATGCACAATGGGATAGACCAGAAAAGAATGAACCAATTCAAAGTATTGTAGAACGACAAATCAGTTTAAGTGCGGTACGCACGGTTGACGAGATTGTAATCTATAACACTGAGAAGGATTTAGCAGACATTCTATTAACACTCCCCATTGATGTGCGTATTCTAGGTGTAGAGTATGCAGACAAAGATTTCAGTGGTAAGGAAATCTGTGAGAAAAGAAACATTAAAATTGTTTATAATGGACGTGACCATAGTTTTAGTAGCAGTAGTTTACGAAAGCGTATTATGGAAGCGGAACAGAAAAAAGGTAAATAAAGATGACCGGCCTTATGGGCTCATCCCGGTATACAAATTCTGCGTCCTATGCTATAATTAACATAGGAGAAAATCATGGCAAACTCATCAACCGGTGACTTAATTCGTCACTTAGAAAAAAACTTTACAACACATCGTTGGAATTCAGCAAGACAATATAAATTTACAAGTACTAAGGAATATCACGATGCATTCCCGTGTGCATATCGTCAATGGCGTGCAGACAGTCATTGCAATATGATTCATGGTTATAGTTTCAGTATGAAATTTTATTTTGGTACTGACGATTTAGATGTTCGTAACTGGGCGGCTGACTATGGTGGACTAAAAGAGTTGAAGAAGATTCTTGAGGATCAATTTGACCATACACTATTAGTAGCACAAGATGACCCAGAACTTGAAACATTCAAAATGTTGCAAGAAAAGAAATTAGCTAAGTTAACTATTCTCCCAAGAATTGGTTGTGAGAGTTTAGCCGATATGCTTTACAAATATGTCAATGGAGTGTATATTCCAGATATGTGGGGTAACGGTGAAGCAGAACGTCTATGGTGCTATCGTGTTGAAGTTAGAGAAACACAGGCTAACATGGCATTTCGTGAAGGTCATCGTGAATGGAATGAGGATTTGTTTGTATGAAATGGCCTACTTCAAGACTCTATTGCCCAAACTGCTTTGGTCAATTCTCTCGTATACGAATACTAGGCATATGGCATTCAAAACATAGGTGTTGATATGTGGGCACGTGAACAAAGTTATGTTTATCTCAAGCAGTACATACAGTGCCGCAACAACACGCCCTGGCCCATGGCTGTACCGCAAGCACATGACCGTGCTAGATGGACCTTACAACATCTAGGCGGTCTAGCTAGCAGTTGGGACATACGCCGTAGCGATTGTACATATTATTATCCGCAGAAAGTTAAAGAATGAGTAAATTAAAAATATCAGAATTGTTTTATAGTGTGCAAGGTGAAGGTCGTTACATGGGTGTACCAAGTGTGTTCTTACGCACATTTGGTTGTAACTTTAAATGCGATGGCTTTGGAATGCCTAAAGGAGAAAAAAGTGTTGAGCGAAATGTTATTGCAGAAAATGCAGAAAGTTTTAAATTTTATAAATCATTACCACTTGTATCTACTGGATGTGATAGCTATGCGAGTTGGGATCCACGTTTCAAACATCTCAGTCCTGTTCTTGACACCAATACTATTGTTGATACTATTACCGATTTACTTCCTCATAATCGTTGGAAAGATGAGCATTTGGTTATCACAGGTGGTGAACCGCTACTAGGTTGGCAACGTAGTTATCCTGAACTGTTATCACATGATAATATGCGTGGTCTACAAGAATTAACATTTGAAACAAATGGTACACAATTGTTAGAACCAGAACTAGTTACTTTCTTAAATGAATGGAAGAAACATCGTTTCTTGCATTGTGTGACATTTAGTGTAAGTCCTAAACTAAGTATCAGTGGTGAGAGTTGGGAAGATGCTATTTGCTCCGATGTTGTTCAACAATATTATAATACTGGCTTTACTTATTTGAAGTTTGTGATAGCAACTAAAGAAGATGCAGAAGAAGCAGAACAAGCAGTAAATGAATATAGTAAACGTGGCTTTAAAGGTCCTGTTTATCTTATGCCTTGCGGTGGTGTCCCCGAACTTTATAATCTTAATAATAGAACAGTTGCAGAATTAGCAATGAAAAAAGGCTGGCGATATAGTGACAGACTTCAAGTTCCATTGTTCAAAAATGAATGGGGAACTTGATGTTCGGTAGTAATTACAATAACTATAGAGTAAAATTAGGATATAATCCTAGGTCACTATCTGAAAGTCAATGGCACTTTTACAAAATAGCAACATGGACAAAAGATTTTGCATGGTTGCCACATCGTTGTATGCTTACTAAAAAAATTATTTGGTTGCAATTTGCCTATCAAGGCATTGCTGAGTATTATGGGCAGAGTGTTGATGTGGTATATGAATATCACTGGCATCGTTATGACGAACACATTATTTGGGAACTACAAAAATGATTGAAATGCGCTGGTTAATACAAGCTGGGTGGGACGGACCCGAACAAGTATTGCAATATAGACAAAATCGTGATATAATAGACTATAGCAGAAAAGATAGTAATGGTCATTTTGTTAAGACAACAGAAATGACAGATTGGGTTACAGTACCCACAGTAGACGAGGTATGGAATGCGGATATATAATAAACGAATTGGCTTCTTAGTTAGTTATCAAACACTTATACCTCACGGTGGGATTGGGCAATTTACAAAGAGTTTTATTGAACTAATGGATCAACATAATATCAAAGTTGATATCATTACTGACAAGGAACTAAATCCTGAGAATCAAGACTTCATCAACGAGCTAGGTCTAGGTAAGTTTCAGCCGCCTACAGTTATTACTCCTGTTAAGTCTCTACCATATACCACTCATAGCAATATCTTTATGTATGGTGATACCTTCAACTATGAGCGTATGGCTAACTTTCGTAATGCAATTATTGAAGCACTAGAGCATAACCTATATGATGTATTTGTTTGTAACACATACGAAACTGTACAAGTAGCAAGCACAATGGGACTTGAAGATTGTATTCAAATCATTGCTTACACTCATTTGGAAAGTCAAATCTTTAAGGATACAAAGAATCCATTCTTATACAATACCAATGTATTGATGAGACAGCAACTTAGTACTCCCGGTGTGTGTGTTGGTACACAAAGCAAATACAATTGGCTTAACCTAGATGAATCATCTTATCATTTACCTATTCCAATTACTGAAAGAGCCTTACTAGAAGAACATCACAAACCACGTGAAGGTGTATTGTTTATTGGTCGTTGGGAAGAGGGTAAGAATCCAGAATTGTTTTGTGACTTGATAGACAAAACAAAACTTCCAGCTAAAGTAATGACTAGTGCTAATGGTGCTAAGAAGTTTGAAGAACGATTAAAGAACATCGGTGTGCCTTATGAAATCAAAGTGGGTATCATTGGTCAAGAGAAAGTAGACTTCATTACAAGTGCAAGAGTTGCATTCAATCCTAGTATAGTTGAGAGTTATGGTATGGCTTTCTATGAACAGATTACACAACTACCCACATTCTGTTTAGAGAATCAACGATGGACTAATAACTTTAAAGGACAATTCTTTTTCGAAACTAATAAAAAGAACATGGCAGAAGATGTTAAGGGTGCATACGATACATTCTCAACTGCAAAAGAATGGTACGGTCACGGTTCATTACTACACACTATACAATTAGAAGAAAATGTATTTCATAAATGGAATGAATGCTTTAATGAGTTTGTACCAAAACAATCAAATAGTAACACAGCCAAAATACTAGAGAATACTACAGTTAAATACCGTGACTACATCAAAGACTTAGGTCGTAGTTTAATTTGCATTGATGACATTCGCAGTGTATTGACAAATAAACACAAGTATCGTATAATCTATACAGACAAGGAAACTTATCTAACTAAGGATCCTAGCTATGAACCAACAGAGGAGGAAGTAGGTTTTGACCTATTTAGTTTTACATGAAAAAAGTTTTAATCACAGGTAACTCAGGCTACATTGGTAGTCATCTTAGTAAATTATTGAATGACGAATACGAAGTCTATGGATTAGACAAAGTAGGTCCTCAATTCAAAGTTAAGAAACATTATAATCTTGATATCAAAAGTCAATTAAAGGTCAAGGAAGAGTTTGATGCTATCATTCACTTAGCCGCATTAGTTAATGTGGGTGAAAGTGAACTAGAACCCACAGACTATTACATGACCAATCTGTTTGGTACATTGAACATATTACAAAATATTAAGACAAAGAACTTTATCTTTGCGAGTACAGGTGCAGCCGAAAAGTGTGAAAGTGCTTATGGTGTGAGTAAACGGGCAACAGAAGATTGTATACGAGAATTCTGTCAAGTAAATAAAATTCCATACACAACATTTAGATTCTACAACGTAATTGGTAGCGATGGATTCAAACCAACTAATCCTGATGGACTAATGTATAATCTAATGCAAGCCCCTATAAAGGGTGACTTCACTATATTTGGTACAGATTACGATACGCTAGACGGAACCTGTATACGAGACTATGTTCATGTGAACGAGATTTGTCATGCATTGAAGTTGGCAATAGAAGAACCTAGCAACAGTTTAGAGAATTTGGGTCATGGGGTTGGGCATAGTGTCAAAGAAATGGTTCAAATCTTTGAATCCATAAATAACGTGAAATTCTTCACTTTATACGGTCCTAGGCGTCAGGGTGACATAGAAGTATCTGTTTTAGCAAATCCTTCAAAATATATGAAAAAACTCTATACAATTACGGAATTATTGACGGTTGACACATAATATGAACAGTGATATACTTAAGACTTCTACTACTTTACACAATATATATGACTATTAAACGCATTGGTTTTGCTTGCAAGTTTGCCGAAGTTAATCACAAGGGTGAAATCGTAAGTGTTGATGGATTTAACACCGGTGGCACTACACTTGCATGGGCAAAGCGCCAAACTCGGTCTGTAGCAGAGGACAAGATATTAGAGGTTGCACAGCGCAATATCACTAATACCCATAATTTAATCAAACGAGTTGGTTCACTTGACCCAAGTTTGCGTATGTTACGACTAACTAGCGATATGCTTAGTTTTTATACACATCCTGAATTCGTTGACTTTTGGAAGTCAAGTAACAATCAAAAGTTTCTTAGTGAACAGTTTGCACCCTTAGGTGAGACTGCACGTGCTAACAACGTGCGTCTTAGTATGCATCCCGATCAGTTTGTTGTGTTAGCAAGTGACAGAGAAGAAGTTGTAACTAACAGTATTAGGGAGTTTGAGTATCATGCAGATATGGCGAGATTTCTTGGATATGGCAAAACATTTCAAGATTTCAAAATCAATGTCCATATCAGTGGACGACAGGGTCCTGAAGGTATACGTAAAGCCTATACCAAACTCTCGCAAGAAGCACGTAATTGTATTACTATCGAAAACGAAGAAATTAGCTGGGGACTAGATGACTGCTTAGAGTTAGCAGACTTGTTACCCATTGTACTTGACATACATCATCATTGGATACACGCAGGAGAATACATTGAACACGATAGCGACTTGGTTAAAAAGGTTATTGATAGCTGGCGTGATCGCCGGCCTACTTTGCACTATTCCGTATCTCGGGAAGATGTACTTGTCAACCATGACAGACATATCGCACCCGATCATGGTACGCTAATAGCTGCCGGACACAATAAACAAAAACTACGTGCCCATAGTAATTACTATTGGAATGAGGCAGTCAATGATTGGGCATTGACATTCTATGACAACTTTGATATTATGTGCGAGTCAAAGGCTAAAAATCTTGCCAGCTTTAAATTATATGATACATACTTGAATAAGGTAAAGAACAATGTTAGACAAACTGAAGAACTTATTTGCGAAGAAGCCTGAGGTAAAGGCTGAACCAAAGACTAAAGAACCTAAACCAAAAAAGGTTGTTGAGTTAACACCTAAAGAAATAGCAACTCAAGCAGGTGAGCCCTATGTTGCTATTCTAAGCGTAGATGTTGATCCTAACAACATCAACAACGGTAGCTTTGAACTGGATTGGAACGACCGATTCCTAGTGAACCTAGTCAAAGCAGGTTACAAGAAAAAAGAAACTGATACAGACAATGATATCGTGGATCGCTGGTGGACGCAAGTTTGCCGAAATGTAGTACTTGAGACTTACGACCAATTCAGGGCAGATCCTACCAACCGTGAAGCGGACCTAATGCGTCCTACACTAAACCGCCGTGACTTAGGTGACGGCAGATCGGAGATAAGTTAATGAAAGCTACGTTAAAACATTTGAAATGCTCAATGCCTAACTGTAATAAAACAGTTGGTCAACATTCAAAAGCAAAAAATACAAACAAGCAAGTTTGTGGGTCACATAGAACTACAAGAAAACATCAAGTTGATAAATGGAAGTTAGACCAAGGTTGCGCCAACAATAATGGTCATTATGGATTTCCTTGTGTATCTAATACAATATTGCATCCTGCTCAATTGGATATTAATCACATCGATGGTAATAATGGAAATCGTGACGAAAAAAATATTGAGTGTTTGTGCAAGATGTGTCATACCTTAGTAACCATACGCAATGAACACCATCTACAACCTAGACCTGACCGCAGAGCCAAGATAGAAAACAATGGATTGTTTGACTTTGGTGATGCGGGGACGGTTAAGTTAACGGGTTAATTAATTAACTTCTCAATACTATTCTTAGACAAAAGTATTACATTTTTGTTTGACGGTAAACCCAATCGGTGCTATACTATGTACTTCTTTAACAGCTATGTGGAGCAATCATGGAACTTGCAAAAGTAAAATCAAAAAAGGCACCTATGACTAAAGTAACTGTCAAAAAACCCAGTGCCAAAAAAGCAAAGAAACAACTTATCAAAAATATTATGAATACACCTATAGATATTTTTGAAAATACTAATGCTGGATCAGCGGGTGAAGTTGTTGAACGTGCGGTCAATACATTAGATAAAAAACCCGGAGATCATGAGGCTAAGACACTACAAGAATTAGTCGATAATTTTATTGCTGATCCATTGAGTAACATTGCACAGCGTAATATTAAAAAAGAAGATTTGACAATTTCTTTTAAGAATTTGCCCTACTATCAAGAAATTTCACTACGTGACTTGATGAGTGCGATAGCAGTACAACGACCTGTTAATAACGGTCATATCAAAAAAATCATAGAAAAATATGATGAGAAAAAAGTTCAGTATGTTAATGTATTGAAAATTAAACACAAGAACAAATTTTATTACTATATCATCGACGGTCAACATACTGCGGTAACATACGGTGTGTTTGCTAAGTGGGGATACTTTGAATCAGATGGTATCACTGCTGATAATTGGCTTGATGTTAAAGTAAAATGCCAAGTAGTTGAGTTTCATAATTTTACATTTGCACGTGAACACTTCTTGGGTATCAACGGCGGTGATAAATTGAAACTTGTTTACTTTGACAAGTGGAAGAATTATGTATTGTCTAAACGACAAGACAACCCTAATACAATTACACAAGACTTGTATGAAGATGCTTACGCAAAACAAGTTATTATGGAAAGCTACGGTATTATTCCTGTGCATGAACAAGATGACGAAAACATTGATAAAGCAGGTGCATTTAATCGTGTTGAATTGTTGAAGAATTTATCAGATGAAGAAATGCATTGGTGGTGTCAAATTCATCAATGGAATTGGGATGACCGTTCTGTCGATTCGTCTGAAGTATTACCCATGGTAAATTTGCGTAGTAAAATTAAAAGTACAAAGTCACTGAAGGATGCACAAACTAAAGAATTTGTAACTATACTGGGTAATATAATTCGTAATATTTCCGGATCACCTGCCGAGTTCCGTCGTCTGGCTGAATCAACTTATACTAAATGGTATAAGACCGCAAACCCCGGTGAGAAGGTGCCCGGCAGTACACCACCAGATGCGTCATTGGCATTATTGTTGCAAATTTACTATCAACACGGTGGTACATTCAAAAATATTTCTAAGAATTTTTTAGAAGATTATAATGACAATGATTACACTCTGTTTCATGCACTCCCTCAAGAAACACAAAACTTGATTTCAGCATGACACAAGGTCTTTATGTTGCATTCGTGCAAAATAAAGATGAATTTTCAAAGCCAGGGATTACTGAGGACTTAAGTTCTCGCATCCCCGGCTATGAAAAGGGTGGCAACAAAGTCACTATTCCTTTTTTATGCATTGCACGTCCCGGACTTGATGGATTGATTCGTACTCTAGAGGATGACGGAAAGGTGTATTTCAAAAAACATTTTTCTAAATTCAATGGATACAATCGTACTGAATACATCAACATCAAAGACACAGGTATTACTGTTGATGTCCTAGAAGAATACTATCGTAAAAAAATTGCAAAGATTCCGGGCATCTTTATTGTGAAGAAAGAGTATTTACCCATTACCCGAGATACACCCAATTTGAAAGATTTTATGAAAAATGCATTAAAGTACCCAGAAAAATACCTTGAAGGCTTTTAACTTTGACAGTAAATCACAAACCTGATAGAATATACACATGACACACAAATACGCACTCATCGATACAGCAAACACTTTCTTTCGGGCAAGACATGTGGCTAGTCGCAACTCTACACTAGAAGAAAAAATCGGGATGGCCTTGCACTTAACACTTGCTAGTGTTAATCAAGCAGTAAAACGATATGGAATTGACCATACGGTCTTTTGTCTCGAAGGTAAATCGTGGAGGAAGGCCGTATATGGTCCGTATAAAAAGAACCGCATAGTTGATGCAATGTCAGTTACTGAGGCTGAGGTCGAGGAAAACGCCATGTTTTGGGACACATATTCTAAGTTTACCCAATACATTACAGAAAAGACCAATGTAAGTGTACTCAGGCATCCCGAAGCTGAGGCTGATGATATGATTGCAAGATTCATCGCATTGCATCCAGATGACAACCACTACATAATTTCAACAGATACGGATTTTGACCAATTAATCACTGACAAAGTTTCAAGATATTCAGGTGTCGCAAATGAACTAGTCACAATCAACGGAGTTTTTAAAGATAATGGTAAACCGGTAATAGATAAGAAAACTAAACAACCCAAACTATTAGAAGATCCCGAGTACATATTATTTTTGAAGTGCGTCAGAGGAGACGCATCTGACAATGTATTCACAGCATATCCCCGAGCACCCGAAAAAGGTTCTAAGAATCGTGTAGGTATTCGTGAAGCGTTTGAGGATCGAAAAAAACAGGGCTACAAATTCAACAATTTTATGCTCCAGCGTTGGATGGACCATAATAATGAAGAACAGCTTGTACGAGATTGTTATCAAAGAAATAAAATGCTGATTGACCTTACAGCGCAACCTGATAATATAAAACAAGCAATTGACAATTCTATTCGTAAAGATGTGCGTAGAGTAATAACCCCTAGCGTGGGAGTACACTTTCTAAAACTCTGTGGTAGGTATGATTTGCAGAAGATTAGCGAACAAGCGGACACCTATGCACGGTGGTTGAACGCACCATACACAGGTAAGCTTGAGGAAACAGTAAATGTCTGACACTCTTTCATTGTATCCAAAAATTGTTGATTACTATTATGACAACATTCATTGGGAATCTGATTTGTCAATCAACGAATGGTTAACAAAAGAATATGGTGCATTTTACAATAGATATAGTAAAACATTTTCTTTTCAGTCAGATGCAAAGAAGGCATGGTTCTTACTGAGGTTTGCATGAATAAACCCAATTTAGAACATGATTTGTTGCATTGTGATTGGATTGTTTCAAAAGCAAAAGTTAATAAATCCTATGCACAAAACATATATGCAGCCTTGTGTAACACAGAATGGCAAAAGCGTGAGATTTGGCCTATTCTAAAAGAAGAAACTTGGGCTTGTACTTGGCGTTATGCAGGTGGACTTGTAGCAAAAATTCTCGAAGAAGGTGATTATTTGGATTGGTACTGTTCTGGTATTAGAGATGAAGGAGAAGGATATGCACCCGAAGGTGTAATAACTGAGGAGATTGAAGAAGATTTTTTGAAACTTGGCTGGGTAGATGTTCCATACGAAAATGAGGTAGATTAAAATGAATGATGATGAAGATTTCAACCAATACCAATTAAATATTAAAGGGCTAGATTGTTTAGATGAAAAAATGCTTGGTGCATTGATTGACAGTCTTGTTGATTATTATGCTAGTAAGTTTGGGTTAGATATGACACTGTGTCATTTTACGACACCTGACGAACCAGAGAAACCAGTGTATGATGCTGAAAACTTAGATGTTGCTAAAGACTATCTAAAGAAGTTTCGTATTAATGGTTGAGAAAACTCACAAGAACGAGTACAAAGTCCGACTACCCTGGAGTACACAGAATCTGTGGGACGATGAAAACGAGAAATGGAATGAGACCTGTGCCTGGGCCCTTGAGAAATTCGGGTTGCCTGGGCATAGATTCAGTACAGTTTGTACGGAAGATTATATGGATTTTTATTTCCAAGATGAGAAAGACGCTATCTTTTTTAGCTTAAGGTGGTTATAATAGTGTAATATTTCAACAACTAAATATTACTCTAATGAAGCCAACAATCGCCCTTTTCGTAGCAGACCCAAAATGCTCAGTACAGAGTTCCAATGGAATAATCAGTTCTTTGGATTCTCAGTACAACTTTAAACTTTTTTCCAAGAACAGACTAGAAAAAGACTTCTTTAACGGAGTTGATATGATAGCCGTTCCTGGTGGGTTTGGAGACAGCGACAGTTACAAAAAACTCTTCCAACACAATGGTGAACGAGTGATTGATTTTATTAATAATGGTGGTAGATATCTGGGAATATGTATGGGTGCATATTGGGCAGGTTTGCACTATTTCTCTTTACTTAAAGACGTAGATGCTGTACAATACTTAAACCGTCCGGGAACTGACACACGTAGACCACATGCAAAAAACATGCCTATCACTTGGAGAGGCGAACCAATGAAACTTTTTTGGTATGATGGATGTGCGTTAGTGGGCGATGACACAAAGTTTGAGACAGTTGCTACTTATAGTAATGGAGATGCAATGGCTATATTTCAAAATAGATTAGGATTGATTGGGTGTCACCCAGAAAGTCAACCATTCTGGTATGAAAGCTATAGCTGGATGAAAGCACATTACCATGACGGTGTACATCACAAACTTTTACTTAACTTTACAAATGAATTAATGAGTAGATGAACAGTAAGCAAAGACGTAGTATTGCCCGCAAATTAAAATATAAAATAACACTAGAATTTCATCCTGATTACTACACCTCTGAATTTGATGTTAAGATTGAAAGAGGAATTAGTTGGTGTAAAAAGAAATGTATAGGAGCCTATAGTGTTGATGATAACTCATTTTTTGAAAAAGTTATTTTTAATTTTGAAAAAGAACGTGATGCAATATTCTTTGCATTGAAATGGCAATGATTAAGAAAAGGCAAATGACCAATAAGTTATATGGATCTAATGGTGGATGGGCGGCAATGCGTAGTATAAATTATGGTGGAACAGCACATGTATATGGCATGCCTTATCATCAAATTGACCCCATAATATCATCGTTTGAATGGAATGAAATGATTGCTTGGTGTGTTAACATATTTGGACCCAGTGGCACACCCGGTGCACCCGGAGTATGGACTCCGGGTGATAGATGGTATGTCAACAATGCTAAGTTTTTGTTTAGGGACAAGGCAGATTGCGAGTGGTTCATGCTGAGGTGGTCATGACGGAAACTACCACGCTAACACAGGAAGACTTTTGCCGTCACAAGCCTCATTGTAGGCGCAACAAATGGATTTATGCTACCGTACCTGACTATCAAACTTATTTTGAAGCACTTCACTGGTTGCGTGAAGAACGCAAGTATCCGTTAATCTTTGCAGAAGGCGGAGAAGGTGATGCATTTAGATTCAAGTTCTTGTGTGAACAAGAGTATATTTTATTTGTGTTGAGGTGGCAATGATTAATTTAGAAGAATGGAAAATGACTGACAAGGGTTATGTTCGTATGGTTGAGTCTACTGACACTATGTTGCCATCAACATTAAGAGCAAACATATACGATTGGTGCTGGGAAAAGAGTATACTTGTAGCATTAGAAGGCACAATGGCGGGTATGGATGTTTGGAGTGTCAAAGATGAGAAACATCGTATGTGGTTTAAGTTGAGGTGGCAATGAGACATACTATAACACTACCACTTAGATCCCATGATAAAGAAACTCCATCTCAGTGGGCTAGAGAACATTGTAAAAGTTATCGTAGTTCAACTTGGCATATCAATGAAGATACAAGTCGATCAAAAGTGGATTATCATTTTAGTGATAGTAAAGATGCTCTTTGGTTTAGGATGCGATGGGAATGATGCCATTTATTAAATACAAACCCAATGATGAAACATGGTATGACTATGTTGACCGTGTGATAACTACTGCCCTACCATACGAAACCCGCCTTGATAGATTTACAACTTTCAAAGCTGAAGAATGGTGCCGAGCCACACTTGGTCCCAAATGGAGCATTGGCTTCACCGCTGGCGTTTGGACAGTTAGGCAGGATCGATTTAGTTTTACTGAAGAAAAACATTTAATGTGGTTTCAATTGAGATGGCAATAACTATTAAACTTAAAAATAGATTAACGGCAAGAGAAGAACAATGGCTAGCAAAGAATATTGGGCCTAGATTGCATTACATTCATAACAGTATCGGTGGACAGGGCTGGATAGCAAAACATACATGGGATCCGGGAGTAGTTAATAAACATTGGACTCAGAATTCAAAAAGTAAACATTGGACTCTTACATTAGAAGATGAACGATATGCTAGTTTCTTTTTAATAATGTTTCCACAATGACAAAAGTTAGAATGGATAAGATGTTACCCGGACAAGCTATGGAAATAGTTAGTGAATTGCGTAGCAAAGGATATGGTCAGGGAATTGACTTTGACTTTGCATATTATCCTAGTATCAATGATAGATTTTCGGGACCAACAAAACCCTGCTATACTATCTTTACATTTTACAAAGAATCACTTGCAACGTGGTTCACATTAAGGTACCAATAATGGCAATAACAACAAACACACATATAAGACTTGCACCAGCAAGTCGTATCATCATTGACCGTAGTGAGGTAACTACAAGAGGTGATAAAACAATTTATAAAATTGATTATCGTAATCGCAAAGATTATCCAGGCGACCATATCAAATGGTGTCGCAGAAATATGGGTGACCGTGGTACAGGATGGGACTTCATGTGGGTATCTGAATTGTTAGTAATAGAGGTATGGGATGACAAGTTGAAATTCATGTATGAGATGTGGAAAAATTAATTAACCAAAACTCTGTACATTTATCGTAAAATATGATACTATTATCACATGAGCGAAAAAATAACTTATTATCAGAAAATAGGTCGTAGATACAGGCCCGTGTACGAGTACGACCAAACACTTATGGATGCGTTTCCTAAAGGTAATCACATTGTAATGTGCTACCCCGGTGGACAAAGCAGACGTTACAACATCGACCCTGCTTATGCACCAATGATTGCGGCTGGGCGTGTAGCAGAAGATGCAATTAGTGAGGTAATTAGAAAAGCTACTGATATACGTCCTGCTGGTAAAGAAATAAAATTAACAGAAGAACAAATACGTTGTTGGAAAGCATTGAGTAAAGCATTCGGTGAAGAGAACCATGCATTGCAATGGCCCAGTGCTAGAGAAGCATGTGAAGAAGCAGTCAAAGCAATGACTCAGGAAGCAGAAAAACTATTGTCTGTACCATCAGTTAGAAAAGCCTACGAACATTTCTTGTTAGTAGCAGAATTAACCAAGGATAAAAATGATGAACCTAATAGCTAAACCCGTAGTAAAAAATCAATATTGGATAGTAACCGATGGAGACAAGAAAGTCGGTAATGTAATTGCTGACGGTAGCGGATATGATGTAAAGATTGGCAACAATATCACTCATTATCCAACTACCAAAGCAATTGCTACTAAGACAAAAATTGAATTTGTTAAACCCAAAGAGGAAAAGAAGCCTAGTAATCCAGTATATGCTACGTACCCTACAGGTGGCAGTAAGATTTATAATTCAGTATTGGATATCAAGCGTAAAATTCATATCTTTACTAAGACAGCAAAAAGCAAGTGTTTTCACGCCGCAGGATGGTATACAATTAAACAAGGACAGGAATATCTAACTATTTTGTGCCCCAAATATATCTTTATTCAACGATATGAGTATCATGGCCCTTTTATGACCGAAAATGAAGCCAAAAGTATGATAAATAGTATATGATTAATATAGAGAGATTTATGGATAAAGTTTCTAGCATGGAAGGTAGACAAAACCAAACACTGGTTATGCCTATAGAAGAAGCTAGAGCTTTACGTGATGAGATTGCAAAGTTAGCATTAGAAAAACTAAACGGTCTATCAATTCCTGTACAAACTAAAGAGCAGGTGATGCAAGTGGAAATGAAAGGCGGAAAGTGGTAAATGTCCAGAACACAACCCACAGTTATTTTAGAATCAGTAGATAAGGTAACTTATAAATCTGACCAAATTGTAGAGGCAGCCGGTATATGGGCTGTGTTTTATGACGGGCAACCGATTAACTTAAAAAGCCAGCACGCCTACGATAGCGAAAGCGTTCCTAAATATAAAAAGACTAGTTTCAGTAATCCTGGACATGCAAGAAACCTGTGTCGTAAGCTAAACGCACAATTTAAATCAGATAAATTCAGTGTCGTGTTTATGAACAACGGTACCAAAGTTTATCCTGATGACTAAGCCCTCATATAAAGAAACTATAACCGAAATTGTACTACAACAATTGCCTTCAGGGTTTGAAGAATCAAAAGAACATGCGTTACGTACTTGGTGGTTTACTGGTTCTAGTAGTGATGTGCTAAGATTAAGTCCAGCAGGTGATACTGCTTTTCGCATAGCACAAATTGAATTTTATCAATATGACTTTACACCCAAAGCAGAAGATACATATCATGGTTATATGATTGACCTAGGGAAGAAAATGCGTTGCCCCTACTATATAAGTGTAAATAAAGTTGAAGGTAAGAAAAACAAACCATACATTAGACTGTATGATAGCAAGATAGCTATGATGCTTAGTTTGTACGGAGACTTAGATAGTTACCTAAAATCAGTAAGGATATCAAGATGACCGAAGAAAAGAAAAGCAAGAACCCGTTTGTCAATATGGCAAACGAAGCCAAAAAGAATAACAATGAACTTCACCCTGGGTTAGGCAAAGCACCCAAGAAGCAAGGACCAAAAGCAAATACAAAAGGCTTTGGCGGTTCGAGTGTAGTAAGACGTACGGGTAGAGGCGGGTAGTTGTCAACGAATATACTACCAAAGACGTTGTATATAAATCATTTAACAAAGGATATAAAATGAAATTAGTATTAGCATTAATCGCATCAGTTATGATGGCATCAAGTTTTGCGGCAGATCCAAAACCTGCACCAGCAACAACACAAGATGTTCGTCCACCAGTACCTAATGTATCTCCTGAAGATAAAGCAAAGAACAAAATGTTATTAGCCAAGAAGAAGAAAGACAAAAAGGTCAAGAAAGACGCTACCAAAAGTCCCAGTAAAAAATCCAAGTGATTTAGAAGAAAATGACTATGAGTCATCAGGGAGGGATATAGTAGCACATCGTGGTTATAGTCGTCCAGAGATTGTACACCATGAAGATGATACTGATGACTTATCGGATCATGTAAAATTTAGATTGTTTCTTGCTAGGCATCTAGCAATGAAAAAGTTTAGAGAGAAACATAGTCAGGCATAAATATTAGTGCAGTTATGAGTTCTGTATAAAAACTCGCCTTAAACACACTAACACAGGAGAATATTATGTTTAATACCGCTATTGACACCGTTCAAACAGGCAAAAAGCAAATCGTTAGCACCTTCGTAAAACACGAAACACTTGCTGACACAATCAACAAATTTGTAGATGCAGAAACAGCATACACCAAAGCATTATTTGATAACATGACTGGTTTCTATTCTTTGTTGACAAATAAAGAGTTTGCTAAAGAAGTTGCAGAAACATTCACACCTTCTTTTACAACTACAAAAGCCGCAAGTAAGAAAACTAAGTAATTTATGTGGATCCTCAATCAAATTGAGAGATGCTTTAGTAAATTTAGTGAAAGTTATGCAAGCAGATTAGAAGCATACATCGTCAGTCGCAATCCACAGAATGAGGCTGACGTTGAACGTTTAATTGCTGAATTTCACAGACGAATTTCCTATTATTAACATCCAAATAAATAAAAGTTATGACGCTAGTATATATCCATGGAGCCAGTGCTACTGGTGAAAGTTTTAATCATATTCGTGAACACATTGGTGGTAATGATATTGTGGTTAACTACGATAGTAGAAATGGTTTTGAGAACAATTTAAAAACTATGACCGAGCAATTAGCGTCAGTCAACAATATGTTTTTTATTGGTCATAGTTTAGGTGGAATATATGCTATCCATTTAGCTAACGCATTACCTAAACAAACAATGGGTGCAGTTACATTAAGCACTCCTTACGGCGGTGCTGAAGTGGCTGACTATGCTAAGTATTTTCTACCATTCAGTAGATTGATGAAAGATATTGGTCCTGCTAGTTGGGCAATGAAACAAGCAAATCGTATTAAGATACAGCATCCATGGACTAATGTAGTAACTGTAAAAGGACAAAGTCCTTTTATGGTCGAGCCTAATGATGGTGTTGTAACTATTGCTAGTCAGAAACATCATGAGGATATGGAATTAATTGAAATTGATTATAACCATTATGAGGTAGTTCTTAGTGAAAAGGTAATTGATATTATCAAAGACCGCGTTAAGAACACCCAAAAGAATTGATTGTATAGCATAATAGTGTTATACTTCAATCGTGTTCATAGGGAACACAAACAGACATACACACATTAAAGGAGAAGATTATGTCAAATTTACCAGAAGTAAAATTCAACAAAAACGGCTACGAGATTCGTACAGACATTCTAGGAATGGCTAAGGATATAATTAGTGATGACTTCCATGTCAAATTTTCAGGTTGGGAAATGACAGCAGAACGTGATCCAAAGACTAATCAAATTGTTAGCACAGTTAAGATGCCCGAGCATCCAGGTCTAGACAAGATTTTGGAAACTGCTGAAAAGATGTACAGTTTTGTAAATCAAGGCACATCAACTAAAAAGTAAATTGTAAATGTTTAGGAAAGATATTCCTGGATGGTTACATAGTAACGAAGTCTCAGCCATAGAGCGATTGTGTTCTATGGCTGAACCTAATTCTAATATCATCGAAATAGGTCCATTTGCAGGTAGAACAACACAGGTCATTGCATCATTATGCAAGACTAACATGATATATGCTATTGACCCATGGTACGTTACTGAACCTCCTATAGTATGGGATGGAATCAATGACTATGATGGACCTGAGTTTGACAGCAACGGTGTAGAAGATATCTTTCAAGCAGAGATACTAGACAAATTTAACAATGTTATAGGTATACAAGGTCTATTCCCAGAAGACTTCCCTATAATAGAAAATGTAAGTTGGATACATTGGGATACTGATACAATCAACGGTACACAAAAAATTCACAAGCAATTAAGTTATGCTTGGAATCTACTCGGCAAAAATTCTGTTTTGTCAGGACATACATTTGCATACTGGATGCCCAGTGTCGTGCAAGCAGTACGTGAATTTGCCAACATTCATAATTCTGATATCATATTACCATCAAGCGGATCAATCTGGTACATCAAAAAGTAATACTTTTAGTTCTTAAAAAATCTTACCCAAAATTTGACAATAAATGGATACTCTGCTATACTACGTGTATTGATTAATTAAAGGAGCTTGCAATGACCGCAATTTATGACCAACTGTCCGATGTTCAAAAACGTGAGATTCGTATGTACGGTGTCACCGAAGCCGCGATGAAAGAGGCGGTAGAACAAAGTATTACTTTTCGTCATAGCGGTCCTGCTATGATGGCAGCTAGCCTGATGAGTGATTGTCAGGAAATGATTGCTTATGACAACGGCGGATCATATGATTTTATGGTCATCGAAGATGTTCGCCAAGCACTGAATCGTGCTAAGTGGATTCTGTTTGAATACTGTGACAAAAGGTAATACTAAGTATTACATTACCCAAACTTGACAATAAATAGATTTGGGTATATAATACTTGTATTGATTGATTAAAGGAGCTAGTCATGAAGGTAAAACTTTTTGTTTCAGGTAGTGATAATTATAAATATTTCAAAAATACACTTCCTACTAGGCGTTGGGATTACTGTGAAGTATTCCGCAATGTGACTATTATCCCAGACCCAGTCAACGTTTACCAAGACGGTGAGTATGGTTTTGTGACAGTTTTTGGTCGTAAGATTTTTGTCACTGATTACGGAGATCATTGGGGGATCGTCGGTGCTGAGAAGCCCAAAACTTGACAATAAATGGATTTGGGTATATAATAGAATCTTAGACAGTAAAGAAAAGGAAACAAAATGTCAAACGAATTCAAATCTTGGGAAGAAATGTCTGAGCTGGAACAAGCCCGTGAGACCTTCTGGGATATGTACAAGGATGCTCATGGTTTTCGTCCCCGACATGTAGATACCTCGGGCTGGACTCTTGCTGAGTTCCAAGCGGAGTTTGATTACCTGGGTGGAATTATTGAACAAGAGGAAGCCCATCGCAAAGCCTCCGAAGCAGAGGCTATTGCTAAGTTTGAACAGCATGTTATGAACACCATTTGCATGGGTGCTCGCAATCGTGAGACCGCGCTTAAGTGGATCATGGATGCTAGCAACGCCAATGGCGACTGGGAATATCTTTCCCATGAACTGGGCTTGCCCTATAGCTATTTCAAGCAAGCGGCCTAAGGTTGACAATAAATGGATTTGGGTATATAATACTTGTATTGATTGATTAAAGGAGCTGAAATGTCTGCACTAGTTGAATACACATTGGAACTGTACAAATCTGATAAACGTGTTAAAGGCGGTAAGCGTCTTGTCACTAAAGAAGAATTTGCCCCTGTCACTAGAGCCTACATTCAGGCTGTGATTGAGTCAAAAACTAAGTTGGGTTTCATTGTTGAACCACATGAGACTTATGTTACCAAACGCAATATGATGACTGGTAAGACTTACCAGGAACGGTATGATACACCGTATTTCTGTTCACCCTCTAGCGAATCTTTTTGGAGCAATTAATCATGGCAGGTAAAGCAAAATCAATATATCTCACAATCACCCCTAAGGGTCAATTGCAAAGTGTTTTCACTAGGGTGTTCTTTGATGCTAAGTCCTATAACGAGTACATCAAGTCGGACGAGTGCAAAGAAAAATATCCTGCTGACAAATTTGATATCATCAAAGAAACATACTAAGGAGTAGTCATGCCTGGATTTGCAGATGTTACAAGTTGGTCTAGTCGTGACATTCAACGTCTTGGTCACGAGGATGACAACAGACTGCCCATAAAAGTTTATGGTTCTAAACCTAAAAAGCCTACATTTAGTTATCTAGCAGATGACGTATGGGCGGCTGCTTGTCAGGCTCAAAAAATCAACGGTGAGTATATTAAAACGTCAATGCCCAATGATGTATTGCGTAGAACCAATCGTTCAATAGTAGAATCATTGTTGGCAGACACTACACAAATCACAGATGAGTCCCGTGAGCAGGGTAAAAAGGTTCGCCAATACTACCAAGCATATACTTTCAAAATTCTCAAAGGTATTAAGTTAGGTGAGTTTGATAACTATGCTATGGTGATTAGTAATAGTGAAGTAATTGATACCAATTATGCTTTGGCTGTTACTATCAGTTTGCCTCAAAGTTATGAGCGAGGTATCAAACGTGATGGTGCAGATCAACGAGTTAAATTTGCTACTGGTGGATACATTGGTAAAATTGGTGACAAAATTACAGTTACCGTTGAAGTATTGAAAACTGTTTACAGTCAAAAGTGGAATACAAGTTATTTCACAGGTATCACAAATGACGACCAAGTAGTATTTTTTGCTTACAATCATATTGACAGATTGGAAATCGGAGATACATATACAATTCAGGGTACTGTTAAAGCACACCGTGACAACAGTACACAACTGAATCGGGTAAAGGTCATTTGACAATATATCCGTTTCGTAGTATACTAAGTTCTTTCTTTCACACACAGGAGTTTTTATGAGTCATTTTATCGCATTCATTCTTGGTATCGTAGTCGCAACAGTAGGCTTTACTGGTGTTGCTAAAATGCTTGACAATGGTGTCAATAAAACTAAAGCAATTGTACAAGAACAAGCTAAGGAACAATAATGGTAATGTCTTGGCTTGCTGTACTACTGTTAGTGTTTGTGGGTGAACCTATGTTAGGATTAATGCTAGCATTTCTTATTTTAATGTTTGAGCCAACATATGAATAAACTAATTGCAGAACTACATAATCAATGCATTGTGCGTGAACAACGTGGCACTACTGCTTTCGACAGTTACGTGGTAGACCGTTTTGATACAAAAAAGTTTGCCGATTTGATTGTATGGGAATGTATGAAAATCTGCGAAGATGTTATGAAAAAAGATAACTCGGCGCTTGCCTGCTGGAGTGAAATTAAAGGAACATTTAGGAGTTGAAGAATGAGTGCAAGTTGGATCAATAAATTAAATGAGAGCGATAGCCGCCTTCACAAAGAAGATGTAATTTTACAGGCGCTTGAGGCAAGTGTCCTAGGCAGTCGTATCAGTCAGATTTTCTTGGGTTTTACCAAAGCCTGTTATAATCCCTATGTTACATTCGGTATTCGTCAAGTGCCCGAGACAGTGGGCATTGTTGATGCTGAGAATCCTTGGGATGATTTTAATGAGTTGATGGTACAACTTAGTCAGCGTAGGTTGACAGGTCATGCGGCACGTGATGCTGTACAAAACATAGCTGAACGATTTGATAGTATTGAATGGAACACATTCTTAGCACCGGTGTTGCGTAGAGACTTACGTGCGGGTATCAGTGATAAGACAATTAATAAGATTTGTAAAGGTACTGACTACGAAGTACCAATCTTTGGTTGTCAACTAGCAACTAACAGTGAAGGTCGTCCTGAGATGAAAGGCATCAAACGCCTTGAACCTAAACTTGACGGTGTTCGTGTGTTGTTGATGGTTGTCCCTAACGAAGATGGTAATGTTGGTACTATTTGTTTCAGTCGCAATGGTAAACAGTTTGACAATTTTGGTCATATTGAAACTCAAATACGTGATAACTTTCATAAACTTACACGCAAAGCCGCAACAAGCAATCTAAGCATGGGCTTTGTTATGGACGGTGAAGTGATTGGTAATACATTTCAAGAACTTATGCGACAAGCACGCCGTAAAACTGATGTACAAGCAGAAGATAGTGTGTTCAATGTATTTGATATTTTACCAGTAGCAGCCTTCCATGAAGGTCATTGGAATGCACAACTGGGCAAACGCATTACTATCCTAGAAGATATGCGTAGTATTATTGATGACATGCCCAACGTTGAATTGTTACCACATATCATGGTTGACTTAGATACAGCGGCGGGCAAGGATCAATTAGAACGATATGCTAAGGATCAAGTTAATGCTGGATTTGAAGGCATTATGATTAAAAATGTTGATGCGCCATATGTCTGTAAGCGTAGTACAGACTGGATGAAGTGGAAACCCACAATTACAGTAGACTTGGAGGTGATAGGTGTTGAAGAAGGTACTGGACGCAATTCAGGAAGATTGGGTGCATTGGTGTGCGCCGGAGAAGATGACGGAAAAGAAATTTCAGTCAACGTGGGTAGTGGTTTTAGCGATGGTGATCGTGATGAGTTTTGGGCTAACACTAATCATATCGTCGGTCGTACTGCTGAAATCCTTTGTGACGTAATTACGCAAAATCGTGATGGTACATATAGTTTGCGCTTTCCACGATTTGTAAGATTTAGGGATGATAAATGAATGAACGTATTGAACATTGTTTGTATAAAGCAGGACTTACAGCACAAGGTTGCTGGGAGGATTTAGATACTTACACGCAGGAAGGTATAGAAAAGTTCGCCCAGTTGATTATAGAACAATGTGGCCAAGCCTGTATCAATATGGGCAATGACTATGAAATAAAATCTGCTGGTCAGTATCAAGCAGAACTGTTTGCTTTTGCGATTAAACAACATTTCGGAGTTGAAGAATGAGACTAATAAAGAGAATCCAGTATTGGTTGTATGTCAAATCGGGCTTGAAGAAGCGAGATGAAGACCACTGGTGGAAAGGTGCTTGCTATGCCAACACCAGTGCAGATGTTCGTGCGGGCATGATAGAAATCTGGGATCCTTGGAGAGAAGAACCTCGATTCATACATCTTCATGCTTTACATGCGAGAGTTGAGTGGACTCGACACCTGCGACCTGAATGGACTTGGAAGCAAGCAAGTAAACGTGTAACCGGAGTTGAAGAATGATTAAACTTTGGTTAGCATTTATTATCCTTGCTGTTCTTATTCACTTTGGCATTAGTGCTTTGAGAAATATGAACGGTTTGGAACAACTAGCCTTGACAAAAAGTATAGGCTATAGTATACTTGTATCACTGGCAGCAGTAATGTTGATGACAGTAATTGTTATTTTATTTTAAGGAAACATAATGAAACGTATTTTTACTCTTTCCGTTCTTGCTGCCGCAATTTTGGCAACAGGTTGCACACGTATTGAAACAGGTGAAGTTGGTGTGCGAGTTGGCTTTGATCGCCAGATTCAACCAGGTGAATTGTTGCCCGGCTCATTCAATCAAACCATGATTGGTGATGTACTCACATTCCCCATCAAGGACGTTAATGTCACATTAGAGAACATGACTCCTGTGGCCAAAGACAATTCAACAATGAAAGACTTTGACGCTGTGGTTGTTTACAACATCAACCCACAACAGGTAAGTGAGTTGTACGCAACCAAGAACAAGAGTTTTCACGCTGAGTTCCGCGGCGACACTTATGTGATGTACAACTACATTGTGCAAAATGCTCGCAATGCCATCTACAAAGCGGCTCGCAAGTACGAAGCACTAGACATGGCAGACAATCGCACTGACATGGAAAAGTTCATCCAAGAAGAAATTGCTCGCAATCTTGCTGAAGAAAAACTGGATGGTTCAATTACCATCAGTCAGGTCATGATCCGTAATGTGTTGCCCAGCGACACAGTGGTTGAAAGTGCCAATGCATTGGTTCGTAGCAAAAACGAACTCAAGCAAAAGGAAGTTGAAGTCAAAACTGCCGAAGCAGAGTCACGCAGAATGGCAGCATTGGCCAACAACTCTGGTGCATCAATTGCATTCATGCAAGCACAGGCCATGTTGAACATCTCAGAAGGTATCAAGAACGGTCAAGTGCAGACAATCGTTGTACCTAGCAACTTTAACGCATTGATGTTGCCAAAGTAACATGTGGGCCTTAATCATTGCACTTACAATGGATACGGCTCCATTTGAAATAAAGTTCACTCAGTTAGCTGAGGTCAAAACATATCAAGAATGTAGAGACCTTTCTAAAATCCTGAAGGACCGTGGCTTGAATGCACACTTATTTTGTGTACAACAACAATGAGCGGCTTAGGCATCATACAAGAAGAATCACCCTGTGCATGTCAAATGTGCGGGGTGATTGATGAATGTCGTCCTTATGGTCCTAACGATGAAGAAATTTGTTTTGACTGTGCTATGAAGGATGAAGAAACAACAGAGCGTAAAATGGCAGCTTATATTTTTGGTAAACAATAATGAATGAACGAATCAAACAACTTTTAGATGAAGCCACTGTTTACGCACTGCATGAAACTAAAGATGCGGTTGACTTCTTAGATAATCCTGTATCAAAACAACAACGTGAACGTCAATTAGAACTGTTTGCCGAGGCTATTATCCGTGAATGTTGCATAGCATTACATCCTATGTTGCGTGACATGATTAGTCGTGGTCAAGGTGGTGAACTAATACTTGAACATTTTGGTTTCAATCCAAGAGAAATAACAACTTTTATGCTTGACCGAAAGATTGCACAGTTAGAAAAGCAGTTAGAAGAACAAAAGAAAAACAATGAGGTTGCATAATGTACTGGGTATTAGTTATTTCAATGTTTAGCCCAAGCGGTGAGTTTATAAAAAAATACACTGAAGGTCCTATTAACTCTGAAAAAGAATGTATTGCTAGAAAAACAGAATTTAGCAATCAACCAGACTTATATGGTGTACAAATCAAAACACAATGTTTAAAAGTTAAGAAAAAATCAAATGATTATCTTGCCCAAATTTAAAAATCTTGTCAACGGAATGTACTGCTAAGGCGTTGTATATATAATCCTTAGGAGTTAACGTGTCCCGTGATATTATGAATCAAGTTAGAGAATTGTTAGAGAGACAGGTAAACATATTTGACATTGCACAAAAAATGGGTATCAGTATTGATATAGTTAAATTGGCAGCAAATACTATTAAGGAAGCTATTAGATAATGGGCACACAGACTGATTATTTTCGTGAGAAGGGTTATAAACCAAAATACTTTATAGGCGATAGAGTATTTGGTAAGTACAAATCAATTCCTTTTATCGGCACAGTGGGTAATGACACTGTTATCAGCGAGATAGAAGGTCCTCGCATTAGCATTCACTTAGATTTGCCGATTCGCATTGACAATGTAAATCACTCTGTTATAATCGTAAAACACAAGGATGTTAAGCGATTAACAGTATACTAATGCCATCAGAATTACATCAATTTATCAACAAACCATATACATTTGAAGATGGTGTTGAGTTAAAAATCATTCAAATAAAAACACGTGACGAACACGTAGAGTGGGTTACATATACCTCAACTCATCGAGGTGCTTTACCACAAAAACTAGTATTAACTGTTAGAGAATTCTTTGACAATTTTGGACATTTGTATGGTCTAAAAGAAATCCCCAAACAACCGTAAGATAAATATATAGTTATGATATTCGCAATTACAATGTTCTTAACTGCACTAATGCTTAGTGTAGTTGCCGCTTATTACTCAATCGCAGGTTTAACCGCAATCTTTGCGGCGGCTGTGATACCTGTCATCATTATGGGTGCAACACTTGAATTAGGTAAAGTTGTTGCTACTGTTTGGTTACACAACAACTGGAAACGAATTAACTGGGCTTACAAAAGTTATTTGATTCCAGCTATCGTATTTTTAATGCTATTAACTAGCATGGGTATATTTGGCTTCTTGTCAAAAGCACACAGTGACCAAAGTTTAGTGTCGGGTGACAGCATGGCTAAGGTTGCTATATACGATGAAAAGATTGCTACTGAAAAGGGTAATATCGAATCAGCTAGAAAAGCACTAACTCAAATGGATGCACAGGTTGACCAGATGTTAGGTCGTACCGATTCCGATAGAGGTGCTGAACGTGCTGTTACCATTCGTAAACAACAAGCAAGGGAACGTGCAAGTTTACAACAAGAAATTTCTAAATCACAAAAGACTATTATTCAATTAAACGAAGAACGTGCGCCATTCGCCGCAGAGTTTAGAAAGATTGAAGCAGAAGTTGGGCCAATCAAATATATTGCGGCATTTATTTATGGTGACAATCCTGATGCAAGTGTACTAGAAAAAGCAGTAACTTGGGTTATTATTCTTATTGTTGTTGTATTTGACCCATTAGCATTGTGTTTGATTCTTGCCGCTAATAAGCAAATGGAATGGATCAAGGAAGACCGTGAAAAGAAATATCGTTCTATGGTCGAAGAACAATCAGTAGTAGTTAATGAACCGATTAAAGAAGTAATAGAAGATATTGTTGAAGAAGAACCAATACTACCGCCCGAGACTATGCCGCAGGCATCTTGGCCCTTCCCCGGATTTGATGAGAAACCATTAGACACCGAACAGTGTCCAAAATGTGACACTGAGTTACAAGTAGCGCCTGGAATAGGTCCATTCTGTCCTAACAAGGACTGTGATGTAATTGATAATATTCTAGGTGAAAAAATAGAAATAAGAATCGCCGGAGAAAGTAAGCCAATGAAGAATCGTTGGCCGATGACGTATCCTGAAGAGGGGTTAAGAGAAGGATTCACTATACTACCTGAAGTTACTGAACCAGTTGTTGAAGAAGTTACACAACCCGTTATTGAAGAAACTCCTGATGCTGAGGGTGTAACTAAAGAATCTTTCAGACGGTTACAAGGCGACTATGTTGAGTTTGAAGGTAAGCGTATGCACACTGATGCATTGAAAGAATTACATCCAGAATTCTTTGTGAACGCACAAAAAGTAAATTTTGGAACAACGTTCCCTGAGTATTCTGCTATTAGTGATATTTTTGTTCGTACTGATTCTATGCCTCATAGAGTGTATAAGTTCAACGGAGCAAAATGGATTGATATCGGTCGTGACAATTCTGACACCTACTTAAGTAATGCTAATTACTTACAACATTTAGTAGAAAAAATTAGTACTGGTGAGATTGATCCTGATATCCTAACCGAAGTGGAGATGGATTCTATCCAAGCACACATCAATAACGGCTAACCCAAAATCTCAAAATTCCATTGACAACAAATCCGTTTGGTGCTATACTATCTTTATTGTTTAACTACTTAGAGGTTCTAAATGAAACTTAAATTGTCTGCACTAGTCATTGCTCTGTCACTGACCGCATGTTCTAGCATGAAAACTAGCAACGGTACTAATTCTAGTACACCGATTGCCAATCAAAAGCTATCTACGTCATTCGTGGGTGAGAAAATCAAACTTGAAACTAAGTGTGCTTGGTTTAGTTTTGGTAGTGACTGTCAAGTCGTTTCTATCGAGGCTACAGGTACAGCACCTAGCTTTGGTAACACCACAAGTAATATGCGTAATGCATTTACACGTGCTGAGATGAAGGCACAGGCTCAAGTCGCACGATTCTTGAATGAAGAAGTCACTAGTGACCGAGTTAAAAAAACTATCGCTAAGAATATCGAAAAAGCTACTGATAAGGTTAATTCAGGTAAAGCCGATGACAACGCAGTTGAAATGACTGACAAAGAAGCCGGTAATATTTCTTTGCGTGAAAACAACAACGATACAGTAGTTACTCTTACTGAAACTGTTCGTACATCTGCCAAATCTATTTTGAGCGGATTTGTTAAAGTTGATGAAAAAGTAATTGGTGACCAAGAAGTCGCAGTTACTATTCGCTGGGACGTTGAAAGCAATGTTTCACGTAAACAACTCCTTAAAGCAATGCAATGAAAAAATTAGCAACCATCGCAATAGTTTCTATTGCGATGTATGGGTATGTCCCGTCATTTGCAAGTCAAAAGTATGGTCCTTATAACGTTACGGGTGTTGGTAATACTTGTAACGAGGCAAGAGACAATGCGTTTCGTATTGCAGTTGAACAATCATTTGGTACAGCAGTCATGGCAGAACGCCAATCCAAAAATGATGTTCTGACCCGTGACGAGATACTAAGCCATAGTAGTGGTTTCATTGACGAGTACAAAATTCTGAATACTGTGAATAACAGTTCAGGTTGTACTGTTAAAATATCTGCTACTGTTAGTCCCTCAATGGTTAACAAGTATATTTTCAATGATGCAAAAGATTCAAATCCAGCAAACGGTGACAAGGTAAACACCAAAGTCAATACATTCTTGGATGCAAAGAATCGCAGTGATGCAATGATTGATGGATTGTTTATTGATTATGTTAAACGAGCATATAAAGTCAAGCAAGAATCTGTAAAGTATGAAACCGATTCATTTCGTAACACTGCAATGGTAGTTACCTATGAAGTTTCTTGGAACTCAGATTTTTTGAAAGCAATGGATTATACACTTGGTAAATTGGAAGACAAGTGTTCAGGTAACTGTAGCCGTAAACCTAAGTTTAATCTTAAGTACGTGCCTGACGGTAGTATTATACCGAGAATGCCTCATTTCTTTTTTGCAGATATGCAAACTCCAACAAAAGTAAATGATTTACTAATTGGTGAATGTAGATTTCCCTGGTATGTACAAATTAATGTACTTGATTCTAACGACAGAGTTCTTTATTCTGAATTGAAAGTGCCCTTCAAACAAGTTCCGGATGTTTACACCGAGTCTAATGGTTGGGGTAAGGAATTAAATGCAATATTATGGGATTATCGTGGTCAAACATATATCCCGATGAATAAGTTTTCTGCTAGTGAGATGAAACGAATTGACATTCAATTGTTTGATAACACTAAGAAAATTAATGGTCAGTGTGTATAAAACGATAAGTACTAGATGACAGAAGAAATCAAATTAAACCATTGTAGTTTTTGTGGGACGAGTAAAGAGTTAGTAGAAAAATTAATAGTCAGTGAATCAGCGGCAATATGCAGTGAGTGTATTGAGTTGTGCCAAGACTTGATTTTAGAGGACCCTAAAACTCCCCCTATAAAAAAAGAATCTAGCATAGACTATGATCCTGAAGTTATTAAAGCATATTTGGATGAGCGTGTCATTGGACAAGAGCAAGCCAAGATTGTTTTAAGTGTAGCTATCAGTAATCATTACAAGCGAATCACTCATCCACCAAAAGACCTAGAGATACAAAAAGGCAATGTACTTATTATCGGACCTACTGGTTCAGGTAAAACATTACTTGCTAAAACAGTAGCACAATATCTCAAAGTTCCTTTTGCAGTGGCAGATGCAACCAGCTTAACAGAAGCCGGTTATGTCGGTGATGATGTTGAGTCAATGATTAACATGTTAGTCAATGCCGCCGGAGGTGATATTAAAAAAGCCGAAAAGGGTATTATCTTTATTGATGAGATTGACAAAATCGCACGTAAAGGTGAGAGTGCTAGCATTACACGTGACGTATCCGGTGAAGGTGTACAACAAGCATTGCTTAAGCTTGTAGAAGGTACAGTTTGCCGAGTGTCCTCAGGTGGCGGTCGCAAGCATCCAGGCAATGACATGACTGAGATTGATACAAAGAATATTCTATTCATTGCTGGTGGTGCATTTGTAGGATTGAAAGATATCATTGGTAACAGACTCAGCGGAACAAGCATTGGCTTTCATGCTAACATCAAAGATAGTAAACTTGAGGGTGATTTGAGCAAAGTTATGCCTGATGACTTAACCAAGTTTGGTATGATTCCCGAGTTCATTGGTCGTTTTACTACATCAGTTAGCATTGACAATTTGAACAAAGAACAGTTGATCCAAGTACTTACTGACGTTAAAAACAATTATACTGCACAGTATAAGTATTTGTTTAAATTGGATGATATTGAGTTAGAATTTACTGAAGATGCACTAGAGCAAATTGCTGAGAATACAGTAGAATTAAAGACCGGAGCACGTGGATTACATACTGAAATTGAGCGTGTATTAATGCCGCATATGTTCCATGTTCGTAGATACAAGGAAAACGACACTAAAAAGCTAAATATAAATAGAGAGCAGGTGTTGAACCCGAAAGTATTTACAAATGACAGGAAAAAAAGTAATAGTTCATGATAATCAAGTAGAAAAAGCCCTTCGAAAATTTAAGAAGAAAGTGGCTGACTCCGGACTTCTTCAAGAGGTTCGTGACCGTCAAGAATTTATAAAACCCACCATCAAAAGAAAGTTAGCTAAGAGCCAAGCTAAACGCCGTTGGAAGAAAAAGTTAGAAGAACAACTACTTCCTAAGAAACTATATTAACCTAAATAGTTTATTTTTTTACGCAAATAGTGTATACTAAATAGAGTTGTAGATGCCGATTCTCGGGTCTATTTAACTAGTCATATCGCTTATTTAAGGAGAAAAACATGACAAACACTTTAACATTACGTGCCTTCGACATACCAACAATTAACAAATTCGGAATAGGATTTGAATCTGTTATTGATGAGTTACTTAGAGCAACCGCTCAACAACAAACCAATTATCCCCCATACAATGTAATCAGAAATGATGAAGACCACTTCACCATTGAAATTGCTGTTGCGGGTTTTAAACAAGGTGAAGTTGATGTAACAGTAGAGAAGAACATACTAACAATCTCAGGATCACAAAAAAACCCTATACCAGATAATGTAGAATATCTACATCGTGGTATCAGTGCCCGTGATTTTGTTCGCAATTGGACATTAGCTGAACATGTAGAGATTATCGGGGCTATCATGCGTGATGGTATCTTAGTTTTAGATTTAGAACGAAAGGTTCCAGAAGACCAAAAGCCCAAATCAATTGCTATCACTTATATAAAGTGATATCATCATAAATACTAGTGTGCGATGGTCGCACACTAGAATAACAACAAGGTAAAAAATGTCACAACCAGAAGCTAGAGTTACTATTAAACCTGATTTGAGTATCGCAGAACCTCCCATGTTTAGAGTAATCTACATGAATGATGAAACAACTACGGCTGATTTTGTTATTGAGACATTAGTTGACTTTTTTAACTATACAATTGATACCGCTCACAATATTACACAAAATATCCATGAATCAGGAAGTGCTGTTGTTGCTGTTATGCCATATGAGATTGCAGAACAAAAGGGCATTGAAGTAACAGTATCTGCACGTAGTGCAGGATACCCATTACAAGTTAAGATTGAGCCTGAGGGTTAAAATTGTAAATTTACGCACTTAGCGTAATACGGATTTTTTCCGTTACAGGGATTTGAAATAAACTGAATGCCGCTTAATGTGGCATTCGCCATTTCATAAGTACCATAAATCCAATGCTTGATTTTCTTTTCAGTGTCTGCTGTTACACAGGTTGTAAGACATAAATCTTCCAGTTCATTTTTGTCAGTACCGTAGTATAACTGCTTATCTGGGATAGAACTACTAATTATTATAATATCCTTAACTTCCATATGTAATTGAAGTTTTTTAATAGTATTGTTGAGATATGCTAGGTCATCATACATGTAAGAACTGATGTACCCGCTTTCTAATAATGCTAAGTCTTTATGTGATTTATACCAACCATTCACACCCACAACTGCTACCCCATTCATTACTGTAACACTACTATGTAGATATACTACATTTGGAATAGCACTACAAATTTGTGTTAGCAAATCTACATTATCAGATTTATTTTTATAATCATTATCGTGTTCCAATTCTCCATCAATATAGAACACACCCTTATAAAGTTTAGAAAGATAACTGAGTGTCCTTTGCACGACCACGTAGTCATTGCTGATATTTCCGGGTACAAGACAGAATAGTCCAGTAACTTTATCCGACCAATTGAAGTCATCCTCAGCAGTCAGGTTTAAATCACTAATAACATCAAAAGTTAAATTCATATAGTATTTACATGGTAATAGGGCTTTCGCCCTATTCCAAATATGTCTTTACATATTACTTTGTAGCAGCCTTAGGCTTTGCAGTTTTTGCGGCTACTTTTTTAACGGCAGCAACTGCATCCTTAGCATTAACTTTGCCATCTTGATTAACATCCAATGCTTTTTTAACACGGGCGGTAGTCTTTTTGGCAACTTCTTTGACTGCGGCTACTTCAGCAACGACTTCCTTAGCAACTTCCTCTACCTTAGTAGGTTCTGTAGATTCAGTCGGTTTAGTGTACTGTGTATAGATTGCATAAGCAACTAGGACAACAGCAATAATTACAATAATTTCCATAGTAAATTCTCCTTACAATAATATTTATGATAGTTGGTTTCTACCCGTATTTTTTATAAATACAAGTATGTTCAAGTCCTTATCACTGCGAGAATTAATGGATCTTCCTTTGCCCGGTGTCACCGCGCAAAAAAGACTACTATTTAGACCAGACTTACAGGACGTAGAACATGTCTACAATTTGCTAAATGAGCAAGTTTTCAATAACGTATTAATTAGACCCGACATTAAGTTGGGTAAATGCCGTGAGTATTGGGGTATGTGTTATGGGGAAGATAAGCCATATGATAATGGGTCTTATTGCAGGATCAAACTAAGTGACAAATGGTACTCGGCTCAATGGATGGTGACAATGTTAGCACACGAAATGAGTCATCAACACCAATGGGATGTTTACAGTCATGGTCGCAGAAATAGAATTCTAAGTCATGGTCCTAGTTTCTATAGATATCAAATGAATTTATACAAACACAATATATCATTAAAAACCACATACTCGACAGGTATGTGGTTTCGTACTCAAGACCTGTTTAAATCTTAGTTATTTTATGTTTGGGTTCTGAACAACGTTGCCATTAACGTCAACCAGGATAGCATTTTTAGTACCAGCCTTACCGATACCACGTGCTAATGTTACACCCAAAGTACGCAATCCTGGAAGAGGATTGTTTCTTGTCTTGTCGTTTCTAATGATCCAAACCATTAAATGACTTGTTGGGATATCTTCTTTTCTTGTAAAAATATATTCACATTGAATAGTTAGATTGTTACCTTGTGTGACAAAATTCTCATTCTTAAATGTTTGAACTACTACACCACCACGTTCAAACAAGTCACTACCAAATATAGCACCCATCGTTTCTTCTGGAGTAGGCTCAACAACAATTTCTTTAGTTAACTTGAAGTAACTACCCTTATCTGTTTGAATTTTGTTTAGCTTAACTATACCTTGTTCTTGTAAGTTAGCTAAAATTTCCTTAGCCTTTTCACCAAATGTAGAGTCTGCACTTTCCCACATATCAGCTTGCACTTTCTTAAGACTGATTGGCAAACTGTTACCATCAGCACTGCTCAATAGCAAGTCTGCTTTTTGTCTATCAGCAACATTCATACTTGCATCATCAACACGATTACAATTCTGAATGCCCATTTTCAATCCACGTTTATCAACAAATGTTATGTTGATTGAACCATATTCCATAATCAAAATTTGTAGCATTGAACGAATATTTTCTTCATTCATCTTACCACTACTACCGCCACCTTGTTTTGATTTTGGTCTAGCTAAAACTACTACAGGGGAACCCTCAAACCTAATACCACCGATACTACTTCCAATGCTAGGACTAGAAGAATATACTGCGCCGCCATATGGAAACTTTTGTTGCAGGAATTCTAATGCACCTTGTAGTACTGTTTCTCTATCGTCATCAGTTAGAATGCCAAGTTTGTTACCATTTTCTTTAATTTCATATCCAGCTTGCTCAAGCGCGGCTTTTACAGTGGCTCTGTCATTGACTGAGGAGGGATCACCGGGTTGGGTAATTGACTCATCCAAACGTGTTGCAAATTCAACGTATCTCATGTAAAATCTCTCAAGTAGTTAATGAAGTGATAATTGTATCACCGATTTAGTATTTATGCAAGTTTTTTTTAATAAAGGTAAAATATGAGTTTAGTACCAATCGTCATTGAGCAAACCGCTAAGGGTGAGCGTAGTTATGACATTTATAGTCGTCTATTGCGGGACCGTGTGATTTTGCTTGAGGGCGAAGTCCACGATCAAATGGCAAATCTTATTGTAGCACAATTACTTTTCTTGGAATCTGAGGGCGACAAGGATATCAGTATGTATATCAATAGCCCGGGCGGATCCGTAACAGCAGGTATGGCTATCTATGATGCTATGCAGTTTGTCAAGCCGGGCATCCATACTATCGTAATGGGTCAGGCGTGTAGCATGGGCAGTTTGTTAGCACAGGCAGGGTCACCCGGTAAGCGTTTTATGTTGCCAAACGCACGCCATATGATTCATCAGCCCTCAGGTGGTGCAAGAGGTCAAGCAACTGATATGTTGATTCAGGTCAACGAAATGTTGGAAATGAAACGTAATCTTACAAACATTTACGTCCAGCATAATTCAAAAGGAAAGACTTTTGAACAGCTTTCGGCTGATATGGAACGTGACAATTTTATGAGTGCCCAACAAGCACTTGATTACGGTCTTGTAGACGAAATAGTTACAAAACGAGGTTGACAATAATTCAATACGGGTATATAATACACGTATTGAATCAAAAAGGTAACATATGGAAGCAGTGGTCGAGACTACAGTCTGGAACGATAGCAACAATGCTAATCATACCTATCTACTAGATGGATCTAAAATGATTGCATACATCAAAGTAGGCGACACTGCACCATTCTATTTTAAGAATCCGATCACCATCGACAAGCGTGGTCGTAAATTTCAGTCATTAAAAGTTAACCCATTCAAAAAAATCAAAGAAAAATCAACAATAATCAAAGTCTCTGGTAGCAAAGGTAATATATATAGTATTGATACGGAAGACAAAACATGTACGTGTCCGGGCTATATGTATCGTGGTAGTTGTAAACACATAACGGAGTTGGTATGAATAAATTTACACTGAAAAAGAATAGTTGGATCTCATTTGAAATGCTGTTAGTGTGTATTGCACTAGTAGGATTTCCTTTTATGATATTTTGTTTGGCTGCAGGTATGAAACTTGCTGAATGGATGTTTGGATAATGAAGATAGCAGTATGCAGTGATTTACATCTAGAGTTTATGGACATCAACCTCAAGAATGAGGAAGGTGCAGAACTCCTTATCCTATCAGGTGACATTATGACTGCGGAAGATTTGCATGACCATCCACCTGTGCATCCCAATGATCCAGTTAACATTCCTAACTTAGGTCGTAGACAAGAAACTGCATTACGATTCCGTGACTTTTTAAGTCGTTGTAGTTTTCAATTCCCGCATGTAATTTATATTGCAGGCAATCATGAATTCTATCATGGTCGTTGGAAAGCTAGCCTACAACATTTGCGTGACGAGTGTGCAAGATATCCAAACGTATACTTCCTTGAGAATGATATCAAAGTAATCAATGATATACATTTCATTGGTGCTACATTATGGACAGACTGCAATAAGGGTGATCCATTAACACTTCATTCATTAGCTGATATGATGAATGACTATCGTGTTATTCGTAATGATGAACATGGATATAGTAAATTACGTCCAGCACATAGCATGTATCGTCATCACCAAACAATGAGTTATTTCAAAACTGTATTAGATGATAGAAAAGAAGAAAAGTGCGTTATTGTTGGTCATCATAGTCCTAGTCACATGAGCATCCATGAGAAGTACAAAGGTCAGGACCTAATGAATGGTGGTTATCACAGTGACCTTAGTGAATTCATTTTGGATCATCCTCAAGTTAAACTATGGACACATGGTCACACACATGACCCATTTGACTATATGATTGGTGATACACGAATCGTATGTAATCCAAGAGGTTACGGTGGTTGGGATGAAAATGCTGACACATTTGAATTAAAGTATTTGGAAGTATGAGTAAGAATTCTGGGTACCTGTATACCCAGACTATATTGTGATAGTAGTACAATCCTGTTATAATGTTTGTACGTTGTGAGAACAACGAATTTTTTAAGAAAGAAAATTATGATTAAGCAAGTAACAAAGCAAGCCCGTCTCTTAGAGGCTTTTAAAAACGGTGAGAAACTTACCGCAAAACAAATCACCGCACGTTTCGGTGTTAAGAACCCAACTGCAACCGTAAGCGATTTGCGTTTGCATGGTGGTTATGCAATTTATGCTAACAAGCATAAAGATACTAAAGGTCGCATCAGCACCAAGTATCGTTTGGGCAATCCAAGTCGTGCTATCGTAGCCGCAGGCTATCGTGCATTGGCACTTGGTATCTAATCTCTGAGCATTGAGACTAGTAATAAAAAGGGTGTTTATCACCCTTTTTTCATTTGCACAAAATTAATTTCTATGTTATAATACATGAAAGGAGAAGTCAATGAGTCGGTTTCACAATTTTATGAACAAGCTAGGTCGATATCGTTTAATCCCAGACCGTAGAACAGGTCAAGATTATATGCATAGATACTATTTGTTTTTGAAGGATCGCAAATGGTTTCCATTCAATGTTACATTGCATAAGATTGTAAAAAGTGATGATCCAATCTTTCACGACCATCCTTGGCCCTACATGACTATTGTGTTAGACGGTGGTTATTGGGAACATACACCTATTTTTGATGCTAAAGGTAACAAAATGGCAGAAAAACAAGTATGGCGTGGTCCCGGTAGTATTATCATTCGTAAAGCCAATGACTATCATTGGCTTGAACTTGATTGTATGATTAACTATGCTACTACATTGTTTTTTATGGGTCCTCAACAACGTGAGTGGGGATTCTTGTCAAAGACTAAATGGATTAAGCACGATGAATATTTAAACAAAAAGAAAGCATAAATGTATATCACACTGTCAAACGCCGCAGAGGCACATAAAGGAAATAAGATTGCAATTAATACAAGTTTAATTGCAACTGTACACCAAACAACAGTTAAGCAAGACGATGGTATTATTGGACATGTTACTTATATTTTCTGTCCACCGCATGGGACTTGGGAAGTTAGTGAATCACTTGAAGATGTTGTAAAAGAATTGAATAGTTTAGAATGGAACAAAAAATGAATGAAGATACACGTGAAGTATTGTTGATACTACAAGAGGAATGTGCAGAAGTAACACAAGCGGTTAGTAAATGTTTTCGATTTGGTCCCGATCAAATGAAGCCAGGCAAAGAACGAACTAATCTCAATATGCTTGAAGAAGAAATTGGTGATTTGCTTGCTATGGTTGAATTACTTACTGATTTAGATATTGGTGTGACAACTGATGGATTAATGCAAGCCAAGAAAAACAAATTTGAAAAGCTTAAAATCTGGTCTGACTTGAAAATTAATAAATAATTTAACAGGGGATAATTATGGATTGGTTAATTGGTATTGGATTGTTAATTATTGGATTCTACATTGGCAAAATTTATCAAACCTTTAAAATTGTTGATATCTTAGTAAAGGAACATATTGGTGAAGCACTTGAAAGATTACCCAGTCTTGAAGTTTTTAAACTAGAAATTGAAGAACATCAAGGCACTAAATTCTTGTATGATAGCGATGCACAAGAATTCATTTGTCAAGGTAGTACACTAGAAGACCTTGCAAAACTCTTTAATGAGAGAAAACAAAAATCGTTGGGTATGTTAGAATATGACAATACCTCTGTATATTTTATTGACGGAAAAGTATCTGATAAGATAGCATGAAAGCAAAAATAGGCAGATGGCCTAAAACATCTGATAATCGTAAAGTAGATATCCAAATAGACCCTTGGGATACTTGGAATGCTGACGGCACATTGGCTATGATTATCTATCCCATGCTTGTTCAATTGCGTGATATAAAGCACGGTATACCCAGCGAATTAGTAGAAAATGTTGGTGGTGAAGATTATGTTGACCAAGACAGTTTTGACTTTTATAAAGAAACTCACAAAGAATCCTGGGATATTGCGGCAGAACGTTGGGATGAAATACTAGACAAAATGATTTGGAGCTTTCAACAATTAGTCAGTGGTGACTACGATGACAAATATCATCATGGCAAAGGTGATTATGAGTTTGTTGAGTCTGACAAAACATATCCTAATCCAGTTACTGGTAAAATAGAACCAACATTTCAAATGATTAATAAAAATCCCGACTGCTGGTACGACATTGAAGGACATAAACTTCACAATGAACGTATACAAGAAGGTTTAGAATTGTTTGGTAAATACTTTAGGAGCTTGTGGGACTAATGAAACAAAAATTTATTGATTACTTTATGGATGTTGCTGAACGCACAAGTCAGTTAAGCCATGCTAAACGATTACACGTTGGTGCTATCATTGTTAAAGATGACAGAATCATCAGCATTGGATATAATGGCATGCCCAGTGGTTGGGATAACGACTGTGAAGATAAAGATTATATGAGCGTAGACGCAGGAGGTTGGCTAGATCCTGAAGAAATTGAAGAACAATGGCCTTTTGAAGAAAATCAAGTAATTACGAACAGTTATGGAAGTTTTAAAATAGACAGACGTTACCGACTAAAAACTAAACCAGAGGTATTACATGCTGAAACAAATGCGATTGCGAAACTTGCTAAGTCTAACGAATCTGGTGTGGGTGCTACTTTGTTTATTACCCATGCTCCATGTTTGGACTGTGCCAAACTTATCTACCAAAGTGGTATTAACAACGTTTTATACCGTAACACTTATCGTAGCGATGATGGTATAAATTTCTTAAACAAGAGTGGAGTAAATGTCACCCAACACACAGTACAAGACTGATATAGACATTCAATTTGGTCAGCTTTCTCCAATTATGCATTGGTGTCAGAGCCAGTGCATTGCTGATTGGGGATATGATATAAAAGACTTAGCAGGATTTCTTCCGGGAAGATATACATTTTACTTTGAATCAGAGACAGATTACATCAACTTTATACTTTGGCAAAAATGAGACATTTTACTTTTTACCGTGAATCTAACAACTTTGATGATATCTTAAATGATGTTGCTCTTAAGAAAAAAATACATTTTAAACTGCGTTGGTCAAACCATTTGGAGATAGGTATCAATCACTATTCAGATGAAGGATTGATTACCTATATTGAATTGAAGTATGGAGAGAGTATCACACGATTAACGAAAGACTATTCTCCCGAGCCACATGTGGACTACATCCCAATCCGTAGATAAATGATGAAGTAAGAAGTCAACAAGACTTGCAAATACTTGCACCATTATAAATCCAGCGTTCAATACACCAAACATCAAGTATAAAGCAGTCAGTGCCAATATCAATGAATGTAGTGTAGGGTGCATTATAAATTTTTTTAAGTTATCACATATATTTTTCATCGTTTACTTTGTTGTACCTTTTCTGTTGTAGTATCGGGGCAAGAAACTGCATTGCTACGAAATGTTTTAAATACTGTTGCTTTATTACCCTCTCTACAATGGTACTCGCATACTTGCATTCCATTATCGGTTATAGAGGTATAGGTTAAATCACATTGGCTATTAACTAATTTATTTTTGTTTACAGTGTGAGTTGATTCTGAATTTATATTTATATATAAATTCTTTGGGACAAGCGGTGCTACCACAGTAACTACGGCAGCAACACCCAATAAGAAATTATTGAATTTTTTCATCATAGTCCCTTCTTTTTATTGTTATTTAGGAAAACTATAACAATATTTAACAGGGACTAGGACTCAATAAGTGTTGAGTTTTACACCTAAGTTAGGGTTGCTACCTGACTTATCTTCACCGGCACCCAATACACATGCTAATCTAGAATCATATTCTATCATAGTCCATGAACGTGTTTCTTTATTCATTAGTAATGTTATATGAGTGTTAAGCACTGTCTTACCAACCCAGACTGGTGTTTCTTTATACGTATCAACAAAATAGTTTATCACGGTTTGTGCATTTGAACATTTCATTGCTTTGTTTATATCAATAACTTCTTGGGCGTTTGCTATAGAGCTAGTTAGGCAGAATAGGAACGCCACCGTAATTGCCTTTTTCATAGTGGTTCCTTTAAACTAGTATTTATTGTTTTATATCCTTAGCAACACAACGAGCCACAAGGTCAGGCTTTTTTACAATAATTGTTGCCGCTTCCCAGCATTCTTCAAAACGTGAATAGGTTTTCCATTCTTTTTCTTCCCCAGTCGATAATAGCAATACAAATAAAACATATACAGTAATCACGGCATTTCCTTTTATTGTGATGGGTTTGAGAGGCAGCTTCTCTGTACTTCATTTAACATCATATAACGTTCACGCTGTCCGTGATAAACGTTATAAATTACATCAGCAATGTCCCGAGTGATACGCATGAATTCTGGATTACAATGATGTGGGAATGTTTGTACAAATGTTTTCTTTGTGTGGTCCCAGTTATTATCTCGCATGATGAATGCGTAATGCGTGAGTTCGTGACCCAGGCCCCAATCTATCATCTCATAACCATAATGTTTCAGTGTTTCGGGAGAGATGATGATTTGCATATCATAGTCAGAGTCATCTGGTATAGGAAATTGAAACATCATTCTTGCTCCGGGTGGCAGCGTTTCAACAGTAATCGGTGGCATGGGTAAATCTACAGGTGCGCCTACCCGCTGTTTGATAAATTTCCACTCTAGTTCAATCACTGGCCAATCTAAATCCGATATTCCCGGTTGGACGTTGGCTATGGAGCTAGTTAGGCAGAATAGGAACGCCATTGCTATGTATTTCATAGTGGCTCCTTCTAATATAGTATTTATTTAGATTTGCTTGGTAGTGTGTCCTGAGGACCAGTTTTCTTTGCTTCATCCATCATTTTCTCTGATGCCGGACTAGTTCTATGGGGTGTGTTGTAGTGTTTTTGTGAAGGCGGGTATTTTGGGGGACTGTGTTTAAACCAACTCATGTTATTCTCCTAAAAAAAAGCCCCTTACGGGGCAAATGTTAATATTCTGTGTTCTCGCTTAAATATTGGTTTACTTTTTCAGCTGCCTCTTCTGCTGTCAAAGCATATAGTGTAAACGTTGCTTTGTCACCTTTGATTTTAATATCATATGGGATGGTTCCGTTGAATGCAAACCCTTCAGGTAAATCTGTTGTTATTTCAAATTCGTTTAAATTTTTGATTCTATCAAGTATCGTTGTAATTGTCTTTGCCATAGTTTCTCCAAATGTATTGTACTTTATCTCTTACTTATTTATTCTAAATATTTATATGGCTAAACAATCTTTAATTGATGAACTACGTATATACCTTGAAGGTATAGAAAATTATTGGCTAGCATTGGCTATAATTATGTTATTTTGTATAGGTATGTCAGTGTTAACCTTGTTTGGTGTATATTTTTATACCCGTCATCATTAATCTTTATGCGGATGACGTTCAAACCATTTCTCTAACTGTTCTAAATCCAACTCCCCATCAAAGTGTTTCTTAAATCCTTTATAGTAACGTATCTTGTCTTTGTTACCAGCAAATCCATGTATAATTGATTCTTCCTCTAGATGTTTCCGCATTATCTCTGGGTAAATCTCTTGGTAAGTATAGTATCCAAATAACCAAAAACAAGCAATGAAAGAAGTTATTGAAATGAAGGCATATATATAGTCGTGAAATATTATTAGTATTACAGGAACTAAAAATATACCAAGTATGGATCCCAATACTATTGATAATGTTTTAACTACCGGATTCATTTTGTTCTTTTTTCCTACGTTTTTGTTCTAGGAAATCGTCATATTCTTTTAATTTACGTTGATGTTCGAACCATTCTTGTTTTTTAACTTCTTCTAGTTTATCTCTGTGCTTGTGCATGTTGATGCCTCCCCACCGCTGTTGTGCATCATAAGCAATATACATAAACACGCCCATCATCACAAACACTAATACAATTGCCGCGATTCCTACTGAAATTTCAAATTGGTAGTGAGCCATTCGTTGTTTACGCAATCTGGCTTTTTCTATTTCTTTAACCATAAGAACTTTTTGTTGTGCTCCAAGTTCTTTGGTCATAGACTCTACCTCAGTGTATAGTGCACCTAGTTCAGGCGGACTTTGGTAAATCATTAATTCCCGCAATTCCTTTCCCATGGCTTCTAGTTGCTTTTTCATCAATACACGTTTTAACGCACGTTTTGCTAGACTGTCACCGCCACTATACACTTCAGTTTTGCTACGCTTTTCTTCATCTTCCAGCACTGCTAGACATTTGAAATAGTTGTCATAGTAAGCGCCGAGACTGTCGCCAATCTCTGTGTAGATATTGGTGCTTTCTTCACTGCGTTTGTTTAGTTCTTTTACACGGGTTTTTTCTTCTGCTAGTTGTTTGGCTGCAGCTTCGGGAACAGGCTTACCTTCATACTTTTTATGAAACTGTTCATCTAAATCTTTTAATACACCCTTTACATCACCTGTTGCACTCTTAATGTCTTTGTAAAGTTGGCACCCCTTCTTAACGGCTTGTACAGCGCCGTTGGCTAATGCGAAGAGGGTAAACGGATCCATGCTGGCTCCTTTAGGTGATACGGCATTGCCGTATCAAATTAGATAGGTAACCAAAGCCAAAGTGCTTGGCTCATTAGTACCATTGCTATACCACCTACATACAAACTTGCTGTATACAGACGATTATTAACTGATAAGATACTTGCTGATAAAAGAACAATAGCAATTTGAAATAAGCTACCTGCAAATGTATACCATGGACTACGTAGTTTAGCTACTGAACGTTCATCTTCTAATTTACGTGCTTTAGCCATTAACTCTTTTTTACCTTCACCTGTTTCTGGATCAGATTCGTAACGGTCAATTTTAGCCTGTAGTCGTGCAACTTTTTCTTTGTCATCTCTAGCTGAGGCATCATCCCGTGCCATTTCTGCTAATGTACCCTTGATACTCTTAGCTTGGTAGAAACTCCAAGTGTTGTTAGCATCAATAGTATTGTTCAATACTTTGCCACTATTACTACCACCTATATAGGTATTGATAGCAAGTAGTGCCGCAAATACGACAATAACCCATCCTGCTTTATCCTTGATTAATGCCTCACGCTCTGAACGAGATAGAGGTTTTGTTTCTTGTTTTACTTCTGCCATTTTAGTCTCCCTTATGTTATAATTATTATATTAGTATTTATTATTTTGCCCAAAAGATTTGACTAGCGTATGCAAAGTATGATACTATTATGTTATGAAATTAAACATGCCACATTTATATCTAGATATGGACGGTGTCCAAGCAGACTTATTCCAAAGAGTAGCAGAACTAGAGAACGTACCTCATTGGGATGACATTGCTGACCAAAATGAAGCGATAACACGATTAAGCCTACAAGGGCCTGAAAGTGTTTACAAACTCTTTCGTGATTTAAAACCATTACCCGGTGGTCAAGTTATTGTCAAATGGTTACATGACAATAAAGTACCATTCACTGTACTAAGTGCTCCGTTACGCAATGAAGCTGAAGCTAGTAAACGAGCCAAACGTGATTGGTTAGATGAATTCAATCCTGGATCTGATGCTATCTTCACTAAAAGCAAATTCAAATATGCAATGACAGACGGGAAACCCAATGTACTAGTAGATGATTTCAATTATTACTTGAATAGTTGGTCGGAAGCAGGTGGTATCGCAGTAAAACATAGTGATGCAAGCACTGCACATACCATAATGCAGTTGAACAAAATCTATGCACCTTATCTAAATCACTAAATATTAAATGACCGATAAAAAGAAATCACTTCAAAAACATGTTGTCACTGTACATGAGGACAACAACGGTGATTTACTGATACCTATTCCACCTATATTACTCAAACGTCTCGGCTGGACTGAAACTGATACTATTGAAATTACAGTAGATGAGAATACAGGTGAGTATATTTTAAAGAAATCCTAATATGCCTTACGTCTACACTAGTCCCGGTATGCCATCAACCGCAGTACCAATAACCGTTTCACCTAATACAGTTACATATCCAAATCAATTAAATTGGGGTACCATGTCTACCGGTGGTAATGGTGGTGTTGGTACTTACACCATTGCAACCGATCCCAATCTTAAAGGTGCATCATTACAAATTAAAGGTAATGCAGAGTTTGAAGGTGATGTTACTTTTGAGGGTGACGTTGCTATTAAAGGTAAGTCAATAAAAGAGTCACTATTAGCCATTGAAGAACGATTAGCTATATTGCGCCCAAATGAAGAACTAGAAGAAAAATGGGATAACTTGCGAGAACTACGTAAACAATACATGGAGCTTGAAGCCGAAATCATAGAGAAAGAAAAGATGTGGGATATACTAAAAAAGTAGTACTTGACAGTAATTGGGCTTTAGTCTATAATATGTACATGTTCAACACTATGACCTACACATTATGACTATGCATCTTGAGGGCCCTTGGCTCAGTCTTGGCGGCAACCGCAAGGGTAAAGTAAAGTTTCGCAATGCTGAGGAAGCTAAACGTGCCCGTGACTTAGAAGAATCTTGGAAAGATTTGCTGAAACGTCAAGGTATTGAAGCCGAAGAAAAGAAACGTGCTAAGGCACTTAAGGCTCCTACTCTTACATATTCATTGTCTGCACCTCCCGGTCGTGAGACACAAAAAATCAAAAGTTTAAGCACCCCCGGCGGTTCCACTGCCGCTGTTCACAAAGTCTACACTGGTGACAAAATTATCGGTATCGCTACTATGCACAAATCAAATGCTGTGCCTGTCTTTAGCGATGAACAAGCAGTGGAGATTTCAAGGATGCGCCGTGGGTAACAGAACTTCTAATCATTGCGTATACTATTTTGAACTATCAAACAATCGTAATGATGGCATCAATTTTTGGGAAGCCGGTGTGTATTCATCCCCGGGTTATATGGGCGCATGGTACGGCGGGCAAAGTAGACTATCATACAACAGTGATAGGGTATGGTGTCAAGGCCCTAAAGGTGGTGTTCAGATTGTTAAAGATAGAATAGCCTATCCAGGAAAAATGTATGGATATGTAACCAAGAATGAAAAGTTTATGAAAGAGTTTATATGGATCAAGTTAAAAGCAAAGGAGTTGCGATTTTAAATGGCAAAAGAAGAGGGTATTAAGATGGACGGCAAAGTAGTAGATGTACTACCTAATGCCGTTTTTAAAGTAGTAATGGAAGCTGGTCCTATCATAACAGGATACATCAGCGGCCGCATGCGTAAGCATGATATTAAAATTTTATTGGGTGATACTGTTGAAGTTGAATTCAGCCCATATGATTTGACTAAAGGTCGAATCACACGCCGTAGGTAATAAATACTATTCAAGGAGGTGGGCTATGAAACAAAGTAAATTAGTTACTGAGTTATACAAGGCTTGCTTCGACCACGATGCGGAAAAGATTGCAAAACTACGTAAAAAAGAGTTTCGCAAAATTGCTAAACACCGAGCCGAAGGTAAGCCATTTACAACAAAGTGGACGTTGGTAAGGGTATAGTATTGTAACAATACTGTAA
>Ga0209191_1000145_pt1 | contig 56971 bp, 70 predicted proteins | sample S_130626_EF_Meta_FD_187320 | JGI IMG/M metagenome (GOLD analysis project Ga0209191, IMG submission 187320) | Freshwater microbial communities from Lake Simoncouche, Canada to study carbon cycling - S_130626_EF_MetaG (SPAdes) (version 2) | ecosystem: Environmental > Aquatic > Freshwater > Lake ...
TGAGCACCAAGGAGGTGCCCTGGGCGACGGTCGCCGTAGCCCCGCCGACCACCGAGGTCTTCACGGTGAAGGTAAAGGCCCCCGTGGTGTTGTTGGTGAAGGTGTACAACTGCACCGTGGACGGCACGATGACGATCTGGTTGGACGTCAGGGTCCCGGTATAGGATTGGATGGTGTTCGCGGCCTGCACGGAGCTCAGGGTGAGGGTGCCGCCGGTTACCGACGCGGAGAACTGCGTGTACGCAAAGGTGTTCGACCGCCCGTAGCCAAAGGTGTTCCAGCCGCTACCCGAAGACACCAGCACCAGGGACTCCGTCAGTTGGAGCTGCTGGCTGACGTTGCCGTCGATGGTGTCCGTGCCCGCCGGTGTCAGGGTCAGGATACCGGTGCCGCCGTTTCGGACCATGCAGAACCACCCCGCGCCCACCGCAGAGGCGGACGGCAGGTTAAGGGTACCCACACCGCCCGCCCACAGCGCGAGTTGCGCGCGCAGGGTTGCCGGGAGCGTGTTGGTGGAGTAGTACGCGGTTGTGAGGTAGTTCTGGTTCAGGGTAAGGCCGTCCGCCAGCAGACCGTAGCCAGCCAGCGCCGATGCGTTGGCGTTGGAGGTACCCGCGCCAAACACCACCGAGGCCCATGTGCCGTTGGTAGTCGTGTTGTCCGTCAAGAAGATGAACTGAGCGATGCCCGATGCCACCGAGATGATCGTGCCGCCCGAGGCGTTGGTCACCGTGAACGAGTTGGAGCCCACGTTGCGCACCAGCACCGACTGCCCGGTGGACACCTGGGTGGCGGGCGGCAGCTCCAGCAACAAGCCCGTGGTGGTGGCCGTTACGTCGATGATGTTGCTCACCGGCGTGTTGTCGTTGCCGTTGATGGGCCACTGCAGGGTAACGTCGGTGCTGATCGTCAGGGCCTCGTAGCTTACCGAGGCTGGGCTGATCGTCTGGCCAGTGAACGGGTTGGTGTAGGTTGTCATGGTTAGGAGTCCTGGACGATGGATTGACGGTCACCAACACGTAGCTGGTCCTCTACCTTCAGCGCGGCCATAGCGGCGTCAAACAGGCCGTTCCAGACCTGCAGGCGGGCGTCATCCTTGAGGAAGGGCGCTGTCTGCTTTAGGGTTCCGTACAGCATGGCGTTGGGCGCGTTCTGGGTGAGCCAGTTGGTCTGGTTGTCAGACGCCAGCGGCGTCAAACGGGTGTAGCACAGGGTCTCAAAGGCGAAGGCGCTGCTGGGCGTTGGTGCCACAAACCAGTGGTCGGCGTCGTAGTCGGCGTAATACAGCGGCGTGCCCGTGGCCGTCACGTCCGGCGCGTAGTTGTTCAGGTACTCCAGCTTGCGCAGGTAGATGGGCTGCTTTTGGCCTGCCGTAGTCGTCAGGGTCATGGACACCGTCTTGCGCCAGCGTGCGGGCTTGGCGATCACGGGGTTGCTGGGGGTCATGGTGCCCTCGGCGACCAGCATCTGGCCAAGGGTCTTGATGTTCTGGGCAATCTCAAACTCGGCCAGCATGATGGCCGTGGGGATGAAGTTCACCACCGCCGCGTCGGTACGCTCCAGGTACTGGAGCACCGTGGATGTAAGGCTATCGTAAGTAAGGACGGCGGCGGGTGTGGTCATTTGTCGGCCTTGTTGTCGAGCTTGTCAAATATCTGTTTCAGGATCGCTTTGACCTCGGCGATGTCAGCCCGGTAGTCGTCCTTGCTAACATAGCTGTGGGGCAGGTCATTGACCTTGTCTTCCAGTTTCTGGATCTTGGCCGTCATGGAGTTGAAAACGTAGCCGCCAAGAAACCCGGCAAAGGTGACTATCGCGTTGAATAGCTGCTGGTTGTCCATGATTTGCCTGTGTTATGCAAACAAGCGGGTGCCGGTTTTGTCGATTATAAGTGCCTGCCTGCGGGGTGCCAAGTTTGTGGTATTAGGCACGCTGATGTGTGTCCAAGCGTCGAATTCCCTGATGACCTGGTCAAAAGGCAGTCCAGCGGCAATGACGGCGCGAACAACCTGATCTGGAGTCATGCCTGGGACGCGGATGTCTGCGGCGCAACCCAATCGGTGCTGGCTGGTGTCTTTGCTGCCTACGGCGTCATTGACCTGCTTGCTGCGGAAAGCAGAGTTGACCATGATGGGCTTACCTCCGAGGGCAGACTTGACCTGCTCCAGCAGTTCAGCCAACCGCACAAGATTTGCAAGTTCATGGTCATTGGGCGTGTTGTCAAACTGGCGGTGGTCGGTGTGGGTCAGTTCTGCAAGGGTGAAGTGTTCGGTGAGGTTCATTTTGTTTTCATCGCAATGATGTTCTCAAGGGTCTTGCCGCCGAAGTATGCCGACATGATGAGCATGCCCCACTGCCCCAAAAGGTTGACATAACCTTCATTGGCGTTGTAACCAAAAGCAGACATCAAGGCGAACAGGAAGTATCCCACGAAGATGGCTACCAGGCTCAAGGGGCGAATGTTGACCGCAAGCCAACTGTCCGTAGCGGCATCTGCCTTCCATCGTTCCGTGACGTTGTTCTGTTCCGTCTTGTAGATGTCGGTCTCGTTGGCCATCTTGGCCAGCTCTCCGTTTTGGGCGAGGGTGGCCAGCTCCAACTGCGCCTTGGCCTTGGCCTCGGGGTCAGGGATTAGTTTGTCAATCAGCTTGTTGCCGATACCGAGAACTGAGTCAAGTAGCATGGTTATTTCCTCATGAAAGCGATGTATTCCATCGTGCCCCACACACCCAGCGTAATCACCAGGGCGATGAGGATCACCAACAGCACCATCTCAACAACTTCTTCAATTTCTTTCTTGCGCTTGGCCTTTGCTTTTTCCATAGCCGCTTCCTCCGCTTTGCGATTCTGTACCAGCTTGTTCCGCTCTCGCAGTAGGGCTTCCCATATGTCTGCGTGTCCTGACCAAATCAACGTCCGCTTGATCTCATCCTCGGCGTCTTGCAGTTGCTTGGCCTTCATGACGTTCTCAAGCGCCTGCAGGGTGTCCGACTTGCCCGGCTTCACTGCCGCCTTGGCCACGACGTCCTTGGCCTCAAAAAACTTCATCAGGTCACCGGAGATGGCTCCGATGTCCTTGCCCATCTTGATCGCGGCCTGTATCCCCTTGATGGCCGCTTGGGCCGTGGCGAAAGCGGTAATTGGGTCGATCATTTTAGAACAGCAGGAAGAACCCGTTTGCGCTGGTGTAGTTGATGACAATCACGCCGTTAGCACCAGCGCCGGATGCACCGGGGGTTGTGGTGCCGCCAATACCGCCGGAGCCACCGCCGCCGTAACCGCCACCAGAGCCTCCAGCAGGGTTTGTTGAAGTCCCTACGCGCCCCGCACCACCACCACCGCCACCAGAGTATTGGCCTAGAACACTAGCCGCAGGGCCTGCACCGCCTGTGCCGCCCGTGCCGCTTGCACCAGCATAACCACCTCCGCCACCAGCACCATTTGAGCCCGCTCCGCCAGCTTGGGACCCTGATGTACCGCCAGAACCCGGGGAGCTTCCAGAGTAACCTGAAGCGCCACCTGCTGTGCCGTTTGAGCCCGAGCTTGCTGTGCCAGCAGACCCAGCTCCGGTTAATCCGCCAGCGCCCCCGCCACCCATGCCCCCCGGAGAACTACCAACATCCCCTCCTGCGCCACCGTTACCGGCATAGCCGCCAGCACCGCCGCCACCAGCACCGCCAGTACCAGCAACACCGGGTGCCCCGCCGTTTCCACCTGCGTATTTTGTGGTCCCCCAACTAGAGGCTGCGCCGCCTGCGCCGCCCGCACCTGAAACCCCAGCCCCACCACCATTTGCAAACGCAAGATAGCAGGAAAGACCTGTGGAAGCCACAGTTTGTGATGCTGATACGGTGTATGTCCCGTTGCCTCCCGTGCCCGTACCAAAGGCGGTGATGTATGTACCGGCAGTTACGCCGGTTCCTGTGATATACGAGCCAACATAGAGGGTTCCAACCGATACGGCGGTTACCGTTAAAGTTGTTGTCGCGATGGAGCCTGTTACCGCTGCGGGCGCGATGTAAGTAATGCCACCTGCTGTACCGTCAGTTGACGACGTATTCTTAGCCCCTCCACCAGCACCAATTGCAATCGTGATGGACTGCCCCGCAGTCAGCGCTGCTACCGTATTCCTTGTGTAACCACCGCCGCCGCCACCGGCGGAGCCGTTACCGTTACCGCCAACACGCCCTGAGCCACCAGCACCGATGACTTCAAGGGTCGCGCCTGAGCTGGACCAGTCGCTTGGGACGGTCCATGTTGTTCCGCTTGTTAAGACGACGGTAGGCATTACAAATCACTCCATTCGGGAGGGTTGGGGTTGATAAACCCTGTACCCGTGTACACCCAGCCGATGTCGCAATCAAGACCGTCAACGGAGATCAGCACCCCATTTTCAACAGGGCACGGCGCGTCCACATCAGCAACGATGATGTTGACCACGACCCCATCTACGCAAACAGCACACTTTGACATGCCATCCCCTTACGCAACAGCAACACAGCGCCACTTGCTGGTAGTTACATTCCAGACAAAACCAACGTCTTTACGAACTCCGGAGCTGAGCGTGGTGGGTAGCGTGATTGTGGAAGACTCAAAAGATGCGCCCCAGTCGGTGATGCTGGCGGTGCTGGTAATCGAGATCCACAGCTTTTGGCCGTTGACCGGGGTTCCGGTCAGGTTGGTCGTAAACGAAGTAATGGTTACGGTTTGGCCCGTAATAACTGCAATGTCGCAGTTGTCGGTATTGATGGCAGGTGTTGCAGTATTAGTGCTAACGGTGGTGGTGAGAGCCCGAGGGTTGATCCGGCCAACAAAGTTGGTTGACGCCGTCAGGGTAGTAAACGAGCCTGCAGCCGCTGCTGTACCGCCGATAGCCGGTGGGCTGGCCAGGTAGGTGGTGAATCCAGTGCCGCTGACCGTAGACGAGGCGCTGAGGGTGGTGGCGGCGACTGGCCCGGCAAAGCTCGATGTGAGCACCGTGCCGTTGAAGGTCATGTTGGCCGAGTCAACCAGCAGCCCCCCAGTCGATGCGTAGGTCACGCGCCCAGTGGTGAGCCCAGAGTCTGTGACGGAAGTCGCTGTCACCGCCGTGAAAGTGCCCGCAGCCGCAGCGGTGCCGCCGATGGCCGGTGGGCTGGCCAGGTAGGTGGTGAACCCTGTCCCGCTGACCGTGGAGGACGCGGACAGGGTAGTGGCCGCCACGGGGCCTGCAAAGCTCGACGTGAGCACGGTGCCGTTGAAGGTCATGTTGGCAGACCCAACCACCAGGCCTGAGCTGTTGTACAGCACCTGGGTGGTTGAGCTGGACCCTACCCCACCCTTGGTGGCCAGGACCTGCACAGCGCCCGCGCTGTCTTTGTAGAACAGCTTGCCGTCCACGGTGTTGATGGCCAGCTCTCCGGCGGCTAGGTTACCCGCCAGGGGGACGTTGGTCGTGGTAGCGCTGTAGTAGATCTGGATGGGGGTGTAGCCGGACTGTGCCATGGCGGGTCCTTATGCGTCGGTTGCGCCGTCAAATTCGGGGCGTTGTTTGATTATTGCGTACAGAGCAGCACGATCAGCACCAGCAACGTATTCATCACCGGAGATGCCAACTTTTCCTGCGCTCAAAGGCTGTTTGCCAGATTCACGGGCTTCCTTGGATGCGTAACCATAGAAAGTGACTTCCGTGCCACGACCTTTAAAGTCCTCTTGCACGGCTCCAATGTTCCAGTATTGGGCAGGAATTCCGTAGTCGGTGTCGATTGATTTGATGAGTGCCATGATTGTCCTTAAAAACAGAGAAACATATTACCTGTTGCCGTTGCAATGGGAGTGTAAGTGATGATGATGATGCCAGCGCCACCAGCGCCACCAGTTGAAATAACCGAAGAAGCGCCGCCGCCACCGCCACCGCCATAAGTTCCACCAGCACCGCCAACAGTAGTTCCCGTGCCATCACCAGCACCACCACCGCCACCACCGGAATAAACAGAGGTTCCTGCGCCACCTGCGCTACCTGATGTGGATGCTACGCCGCCATTTCCGCCAGCGCCAGCGCCTGTACCTGCGGTTCCTCCTGTTTGTGTGGTTGTTGAACCTCCACCATTGCCGCCACCACCTCCCCCGCCCGGCGAACCAATACCGCTAATGTTGGGAGCGCCATTTCCACCTACGCCATTTGGGCCAGCAGCACCACCACCGCCACCGCCACCAGCAGTAGCAGATGCTCTACCGCCTCCACCGTTACCACCATTTCTTGATAAAGTTGTGTAAGCAACTCCATTTATTTGAGCGTAACTACCAGTACCACCGGCACCACCCGTGCTTCCAGAAGCATTACTTCCAGGATTGCCAGACATTAAAACGCCAATAATTGGCAATCCCGTGCAACCATCAGTTGCAAATGTGCCATTCCATAAAGAGCAACCGTTGTTATATGTTTGAGCAGTTACATATCCTGCTGCTATTGCTGCTTGTAAAGGAACATTGGTTGCTTTTAAATAGCCGCCACCACCGCCACCACCACCGGAAGGATTTGCTACACCTGTTGCTCCATTACCACCAGCGCCATATATTTCAATGGTATTAGAAGCATCATTCCAATCGGCTGGAAGATTCCATGTGCCTGTGCCGGTAAGAATTACTTGCGCCATTATGCGTTTGCCTTGATTGTTTGATCTGGAACTACATTAACAATGACTGTTCCATCTTCCAAGGCTTCAATTTCGTGCGCTGTATTTTCTGGCATCTCATAAAGTATGCCGTTTTGTATAACAAAAGAATTGTCATCAATGGTGATTTTGCACAGCCCAGCTTGGCATATTGTGCCGTGAGCAAAAGGATGGCTGTGCATTGGTATGCCTTCACCAGTATTGGCTTCATAGGTGTTAACTTCAACACCTAAATACTTAAAACCAGAAATTCGTTTTGCTATAAGCATATTATGCTTCCTGAGAAACAGCGACTGCATCCCAACGGGAATCAGCAGCGTTGTACACACAACCGATATATACAATTTTAGATGCAACAGTAGTTGTGGGCAGGGTAATACCAACAGCACGGAATGAGTTGGTTGAACCTGTTGTCCAAGTCAAAGCACGGGCAGTTCCGTTGTCCTTAAACCTAAACAGCATTTTTTGGCCATCAGCGGGAGATGCGTTTGCATCAGCGTTAATTGTCAAAGCATTTGCCAATGCAGTGGTAGCGTACTCATCAAAGGATGTGCTGTTCCATGCAAGTGGGGACGTTACGCTTGCAGCACTACTTACTTTTGGCTTAATGCTGGTTGTGATATTGACACGACCTGCTCCTTTGGGAGTTAGCGTTAGGTCAAGGTCAGGTGTTGTTGCGCCTTGTGCAGAAATAACAGGAGGATTTCCTGCCGTTCCACCCGTTACTTGTACATAGTTAACAGCGGATGCTGTGTGGGTAATTCCAAACTGTTGCGTTGTTACTGATGAGTTGGTTCCAAAAACATAACCACCTGTTCCTTTGGTTGAAAAGGACAAAGGTAAATTTGTTCCGGTTCCTGCAATTCTTGCAATTATACCTCCACCACCTTGCTCTAATGAAAGATAGTTTGCAGAAGTAACTGCCGCATCAACCAAGCGAAATATTTCTCCACTTGGTGTAGCAAAGGAAAGTGCTGAACCAAGAGTTTTAATGGTAGGGATACTTCCTACAGTAGCATAAGCAGTAGCACTTCCGCTAGAGAATGTAAGCGTTGGCTGTTCAACGTAGCCTGAGCCTGCGTTGGTAATGTTGTATGTTGAATTAACACCCCATCCCAAAGTAAAGGCAGCACCTGAGCCTGTTCCGCCAGTAATTGATACTGGATTAGAAGGCAAGGCTGTGTATGCACCAGCATTTGTAATAGTTACAGTAGCAACCGCAGAACCAGACAATGTTGCAACAGTAACAGTGGCAGGGGTTCCTGAGAAAAGTGTGCCACCAGTAACTGTTAAAACATCGCCCACTGTGTATCCCGTACCACCAGCGGATACAGTAGCCGATGAAATAAACATCGTGGCCGAGGCAGTAGCTTGAACACCCCCAGCGGTAGTTGGAGGGGAAATTGTTATGCTTGGAACTGTTGTGTAACCTGGCCCACCCGAAGCAGTCCGTGTAATCGCAGTTACTGTACCGCCATTGCTAATGTTCACCCCGCTAGAGCCAGCAGCAAGGTCAATTGCTCCTGTTCCTTTGGGCTGGATGGCTACAGAGATGTTGGTGTCGGTAGCACTAAGTGTTTGAAACTGAACCGCCTTGGTTGTTGCTCCACCAGTAAGTTGTCCGTAGTTGGTAGAACCAGCACCGCCGATTAGCGTAGTGAAACTACCAGCAGCAGGGGTTGTGCCGCCGATAGCTGGTGGGCTGGACAGGTCAAGCGTACCGCCCAAGGTCAAGTTGCCCGTGCTGGTGACTGTGCCCGACAAAGATATTCCGCTGACGGTGCCTGTGCCGCCGACCGAAGTTACCGTGCCGGAGCCCTTGCTGTTAAAAGTAGTCCAATCCGTGCTGGTCAAATATCCGTTAACGCTTGATGTAGCCGCTGGTATGGATAAATGGCTTGCTGATGTTCCCGCGCCTGCCAATGGTGAATCCACTGTTACTGCGGTAAGGTATGAGCCTGCGGGTTGTTTGCCGTTGAACGTGTTCCAGTCGGCGCTGGTCAAGTAACCGCTTGCGGATGTAGTTGCCGCAGGCATGCTAATGTCTGGTGTAGCGCCACCAGAAGAAGCTATTGGCGCTGTACCGGTCACTGAAGTTACCGTGCCGGAGCCCTTGTTGTTGAAGGTGTTCCAGTCGGTTGCGGTAAGGTATCCATCCACCAAAGACGTTGCCGCAGCCATGCTGATGGTCGGGGTGGTGCCCCCTGAAGACACGACAGGAGCCGCGCCTGACACGCTAGTTACGGCTCCGCCGCCACCGGAGCCGTTCGCCGCCGCCGTTACGCGCCCGTACGCGTCCACGGTGATGTCGGCCGAGGTGTAGGCACCTGGGGTCACCGTGGTGGCCACCAAGCCAATCGTGGGGTTCCCTGCGCCGTTCCCGTCGGTCACGGAGATCTGGTCCGTGGTGCCCACTATAGTGCGGTTGGCGATGGTCGTCCCGCTCACGATGGCCAGCATGCCGGTGCCCGAGGTGCTGGCGATGGCGGCAGCGATGCCCGTCAACTGGAAGGTGGGGTTGCCCGCAACACCGTCGCCGTTGGTTACCGACAGGCCCAGGCCCGATGTGGCCAAGGTCAGCGATGAGAAGGTCGAAACACCGGTCTTGGCCAGGATGCCCGTGCTGGCGTTGTTTAGGTTGGCCAGCGCGCCCGTCAGGTTGATTCGCAGGGTCGACTGAGAGCCGCCGTCGGTAAGGCTCATGCCCGCGCCTACAGTAAGCGCGCGGCTGTTGTTGAGGGTTGGCTCCTGGTTTACCGTCAAAAAGCTCTGTGTCTGTACGGGCGACCCCGCAAGCGCGGCGGTCGTGGTTTTTACCGACAAACCATTTTGCACGACAGCAACTACCTCGGTCCCCGTGATAGGCCCTGCGGCAGGTAGATCGGTGAAATAAACTTGAGTAGATGGCATACTAGGGCTGCTTTACAAATTGGTCGGCGTTACCGTTGTTGCTCGGCGATTGGTTATTACCTTGCGTGGACAGGATGGACGAGTTGCTTCCGCTAGACACCAAGTCCTGCGCGGTAACTGCAATATCAACATCTGGCCGAGGGAAGCGTATCGTAATTTTTTCCGTAGGACGTGGCGCTAAACGGTACGGGTCCTTCTCATCCGCGCACCCTTGAGAGCATACCAGCAGCCCAGGGAAGTTGGGGTCGTTACGCGCCTCGGCATGCGCGCGCTTCATCTTGCACCTGTCGCACACAAATATGGCGATGTCTGAGCCGCCAAGGGTGTCAAGGAAGCGGGGCATGCTTACCTCGAATAGACACTGATGTTCGGGGCCAAGTAGATCGGCGACTTGTCTCGCTCTTCGCTCTCGGCGTCGTTCAGGTACTGCGCGGCCATTTTCTCAAGGTAGCCGATGCGGTCCATCGGCACGCCCGGCAGCTCCAAGCTCATCCGGTGGGACAGGTTCATCAGCACGGCCTCGTACCAGCGCTGGGGGATCTCCAGCTCGCCGTTCAGCGCGCCCACGTCCATGATCTGGCGGGAGTACCAGACCGTCATCTGAACAAAGTTGTTGGACGGCACGGGCCACAGGTAGAGCTGTGGTTGAGGAATCGTGCGGTTAAACCAGAACTGGAAGGGCTGGTTGGCCGTGAAGTTCTTGTTGGGCAGGTTGGTGTAGTCGTCGCGGTTCAACCGAGCCATGGTGATCTCGGTGGAGTTGTTGCCGAAGTACAGCTCGCGCAAGGCCAGCGTGGTGCCGCCGGTCGCGCGCATGCGGTAGAACTGCACGTTTGCGCCAGGGTCGATGTCCTGCCAAATCCATTGGCCATCCGATACCGCGACGTTTGTTCCGGTGTACCGGGTGGTCCACGTGGCACCGTCGGGGGAAGACTCAAAGACGTAGTTCCACGTGGAACTTCCACCCGGCAGGTAGGGCAGTATGCCAATCGAGCCGATGTACTGTGGATTGCCCGAGCCGTAGTCCACGGAGATGTTGCCGTTTGAGGATGTCTGTTGGCAGTACGTGGTGATGTTGTCATCCGCGACAAAGGCTATCGTTCCACCCGCCGAGGACGCGTAGGTGCCTGTTGGCTGGTTCATGGTGCGGTAGAGCACGTTCTGCGCGTCTATGGCACCCACCGGCAGGCTGTAGATGTACTGGTTGGCGTTGAGGCCGATGACGGTCTTGTTGATGGCCCAGTAGTTGATGCCGAGGTTGGCCAGGTTCGACAGGAAGAAGAACAGCGACTCCTTGGCCGACTGCACCTGCTCCACCGACAGCTCCTCGGCCAGCTTGCCGCACCGGCGTGCGCCGTGGTCGATCAGGGTCTGTACTGAGATGACTGTTTGACCGACGGTGCCGCTGTATGCCATGGTGTTTCCTTACCAGCCTGGGCAGTCCCACCGCTTCAGCGATGCCTTAGCGCGTGGGGCGTCCCCCTTTGAGTGTTCTACAACGCCGCTCATGCGAGCGCAGAATGAGTCCTTGCGAGCCCCACCTTTAGGCTGTGGTGCCTTCAGGTTAGATCCCGTCTCCCGATTGTACTTGGCGCGCCCTTTTGCGGTGAGCCCAGCACCCTTTTCAACCGACAGCTTCTCGCCCCGGCCGACGGCCAAGCTCGGACCGCCTTCCTTCATCTTGGCAGTCTTGGCAGACTGCTTGAACGCGGCCGCCGTAGGGGCACCCTTCACACCAGGCTTGCGCATCTTCTCGCCTGAGCCCTTAGCGATGCGCTCCTGCTTGGCGTGGATGTTGGCGTACAGTCCGGGTTTCATGGTCGCACCTTACCAGCACGGCGATTTCTTGGACACGCTGCCGGTAGACATACGCCGGGTGGTGATGTGGCCGCCCTTTTTGTAGTTCACCGGTTGCGTGTTGTCCACGGGGGTAACCGGTGCGGACGGCAGGTCCTCACGGCTTCCACCCTGGGCCATCATCGGCGGCGGATTGATGCTAGAGGACTGCCCAGCCGGTGCGCTGGGGGTGCTGGAGAGCATACCGCCCAGGCTGGCCACGCCGCCCTCGGCCATCTTCTTGGTCTTGCGCTTGTCGGCAGCGACAAATTCCTTGCCAACCTTCTGCGGCACGCCGCCAAAACCGCCCTTGGTGTGGGCAGCGGCCTGCATGAGTCGTTTTTGAGCGGGTGATTTGGTAGGCATGATTAGGCGTAGGTTTTGACCATTTCGAGCACAACGGTGTAGGTATCACCAGCAGACGCATCGGAGGTAGAGAACACAATATTTCCGTTCTTTCCCGCGCCAGAGTTGTTTGTGATGCCACCAATTTTGGTGAAATCATTCTCGTAGTTGGTGTTGACGGTAGCCAAGAAGAATGGCACGTCCGTGGTCGCGTCCCAGTACATGCGTACTTCCAAGCCATGGCAAATCGACGTGATTTTGTTCACGATTACCCCTGTGCAGGGCTTACCGGAACCGCTGGCCGTTAGGTTGGCGACGTTGACTTTTGTGACCGCTGTTTCACCAGTGCCGTCACTGATGTTCGTGAATTTCATGATGGCCAGGCGTTCGCCGTCCATCAAAGTTTGACTCGTTACTGCGTCAGCCATAATTTTCTCCAATTAAAAGTAAGGGGCATTTTAAGCCCCTTACTTGCTACTAGCACTTAGCGCTGCCGCCGCGCTTCTTGGCCATCGGGGGGTTTACAAACCCCCGACCTGCGCCCGCGCCGGGTTTGCCACCAAGCAGGCGTTTGACCGCGTCATACGCCCGACCAGGTGCGCCCAAGATGGCGTCCCGGTCACGCTCGTTTTGTTGACGCTCATTGGCATAAAACTTGTCGTATTCGCCATTTGAGAGGTCTTGCAAAGCGTCGTTGCCGGTACTGCCAGTGTCAAACTTTTCAACCTTGCCGCCTTTTTTGAAGGTGCCGGATTGATTGGTGTTGCTTACAGGCTTGGAGACCGGCTTGCGGGGCATTGCCACGGCACGGCCAGCGTCTTCAACACTGCCCCCCGTGGCGAAATGCTTTTTTGCAGCACCGCCTTTTTTGTAGCCACCAGCGTTGCCGTTGCGGACTTCGCCGGTGCCCTTGGCAGAGTCAAAGTGGTCGCCGGTGTTGGCGGGGCGGTTCTCCCAACCAATAGCGCCGCCTTTTTTGTAGCCAGCAGGTTTGCCCATCTTGACGTCGCCGGTACCCTTTGCGGTATCGGTTTTGTCGCCATCGACCATCTTGGTGTTGACAAACTTGCCAGCGTTGCCTTCGATGGTGCCGCCGGTCTTGTAACCAGCAGGCTTGCCCATCTTGACGTCACCGGTGCCCTTGGCGGTGTCTTTTTTGTCACCGTCAACGACCTTGGTGTTGACAAACTTGCTTGCGTTGCCTTCGATGGTGCCACCAGCAGCAAACTTCTTGCCCGCCATGGCCTTCTTGATCATGGCGCGATCCTGAGCAGCATCGTCGTGCTTCATAGCCTTGCCGCCCTTTTTCATGGCAGGCAGGCCACCTGGGGCTGCGGGAGCAGCCATAGGCGCTGCAGGAGCGCCCATAGCGGCCTTGCGGGCCATCATCTGCTTCAGCATGGCCGCCTTGCGGGGGTCCATAGCTGGAGCAGCCATAGGAGCGCCCATAGGAGCGCCCATAGCGCCGCCCATGGCCTTCTTCTCAACCTTGCCGCCCTTTTTGGAGTTCAGCAAAGCGCCCGACATCGCCTTGCGGCGATCAGCCATCGAAGGCTTTTTGGGAGCCGCGCCGTCTTCCGCGCGGTCGTCGCTGTACTTGGCCTTGAAGGCATCGCTCTTCATGTTGGTGTGGCCGTGCGCGTCTTTGTTTACCGCAACGTGCCCACCCTTTTTCAGCTTGAGGATCACCGAAGGCTCGGTGGTCTCCATCTTCACCATTGGTTTGAATTGGCCCATGATCTACTCCTTATGCTTGGGTTACACCGAGAGCACCGATGCGGGTGGCGTTGGGGCCAACCGCGATGCCGGGCAACAGGATGCCCATCACCGTGCGAACGATGCCGTCCGAAGCGGTTGCGGGGACGTAGGTACCGCGCACGTCACCGGTGGTGGTGGTCGCAGTAGCGGTGGCAGCAGCCACAAACGTACCGGCATCTTGGGCCAGCGTGTTGTTGCTCTTCACACTTGCGATGTAGGCCACGTTGGCCACGCGAACAGGCAGACCCAAGATGTCGGTAGTGCCAACTGCAACAGTGCCGCCAACAGCACCGGAGGTGGTGATGGAGGTCACGATGTAGAAGGCCTTCTTGCCGCTCACAGTGGTGGACTGGGTTGTGCCGGTAGCGATCACTTCGCTCATGGGCTGACCGTAGTAGTCGTAGCCGCTGATCGTGATGCTGCGGTTAGCGATGGTGCCGGTGCCGATGGTGATGATGAGAGCGCGAGGCAGATCCAAAGCGTAGCCGAGAGAGCCGTTGCTCAGTGTTACAGCTTTCACCGAGGTGCCAGCGGTAAGAGTGAACGCGCTGGTAGGCGACTGAGCCGTGGCCAGGTTGTTTGCAACCTTGGCCTGAGGAACCACGTCCCAGACGTAGATGCGACCCAAGGGGCCAACACCCAAGTCCATGGGAGACGGGTTGTCAAAGGCGATGTTGCCGTGCAAGGTCAGCGCGGTGGTGGTTGCCACGTTGATAGCCTGGTTCAGCGTGTAGGTGCCCACGCCGCCGTTACCAGTGCCAAAGGCAGTGATGTAGGTGCCGTCGGTCACGCTGGTGCCGTCAACGTACATACCCAACGCAATAGGTGCGCCAAAGCCAACGTCAGTAACAGTCAGGGTTGTGGAGGAAGATCCACCAGTGCCGCCAGTTGCGGTGGTGGAGTAAGGACGGATGCCCGTACCGATGTAGGTTTGGGCTGGGCCGAGGAATAGATCGTCTGAGAATTGGGGCACAATTTTCTCCTTTTAGCCTTGAAGCTCTTAAGAATTAAATGATAAAACTAGCTGCTTTTCTTTGGTTTACTGTTGCGGGTATTACTTGTAAATTGGTAGGAACATGAAACCCAGATACCTTTTTGCCATGAAGCGGAAGGATATGGTCAACATGCCATTTGAACCCAAACAATTTAGTTCGCATTTGCGCAAGGGAGTAAGCCTCCTCAATCAGCCAAAAATCGTCGGTCGTTAACCAACTAGGTGTTCGGTTTCGTATTGATGCGCGTCTTTTAGACGCCATGGCACAAATTTTTTGCGGATTTTTCTTTGCGTATGCCTGCGCGTAGCAGTTTTTACAAAGACCTTTAGCAAAAGCATTCGTCCCACAATTTTTTACGCTACATACACCCGTCGCAGGTTCACGGGTTTGTACTTTAGCATCAAAATTCGTATGGCGAACCAAGCGATTTCGGTGCGTAGAGCACAAACCCATGCCCGTATACTTTGCCGGGGAAGAACAACCCTCCGCAGAACACACGGTGTGCGTTCCAAATCTAGGTTGTCCTTTTATCCCCGACATAAGGGTTTACCCGTTAGATACCTGGGGTACCGTACGCGCAGCGCGGGTCGGTGAAGCCGAGGTCATAACGCTCGGTCGCCTTGTAACGCATGGAGTCGGTTTCAAAGTCACCTTCCATGGTCTTCTCCAGACGACGACGCATCAAGAGCTTCAAGCCCTCGGGAGCGTCGGTCTGGACCCACCAGGCGTTAGCGCTGGTCAGACGGCTCAGGACAGCAGCGCCTTCGTCCAACAAGCCGATGGATTTCACCGGGTTGATGTCGTTGTTGGCGTTGCCGGTACGCAGGACCGACTTCAGCAGCACTTCAGCTTGGAACACGTTACCGGGGGCAACGATCAACTGACGGGGCACCAAACGGATCTTCTTACCGTTGTTGTCCACGGCCTGACGCACTTGGATCAGCATCTGCTCCAAGGAGGTCTGCGACAACACAGCGGCGGTGGCCAGTTGGTTGCTGAACGTACCGTTCACGATGGGGTGAGCGGTGTTGATCAACGACACGCCGTCGCCGCCTGGGTACGCGCTGTTGAAGGCGGTATTCAGGACGTTAGCGGCCAGCAGTTCCTTGGTTTCCACCAGCGACTGTGCCAGGTGACGTGCGTACACTTGGCCCAAGCGGATGTGGTCGCCGTCTTCCACCAGGACCTTGGTCAAGGCGAAAGCCAGACCGTAGACCTTGTAGACGTAGCGCTTCAGGAACAACACGCCACCTTGTTGGTACGTCACCGGTGTGCCGTCAGGCAGTTGAGGTGCCGCGCCGAAGCCGTACAGGACGGGCTCTTCGTGGTAGTTGCGAGGGATGCCGTCTTCTTCACGGAACACGCGGCTCCATTCGTCGGCGCGTTGGTCATAGACTCCGTCAAAGCATTCGTTGAGGATAGGCTCAACGATGGAACGGAAGTCTGTACTTCTCATTGGTGCAGCCATTGTTTATTCTCCTTATGCAATAGCGTTTACGGTGCCGAAGAACTGCGAGCGCGAGTTCACGACGCGAACGATGACATAAGCGTCACCCCAAGCGTTATCGACGTAGGGAGCGATGTCAACGACGCGCATGTCGCCAGGGTTGCCGTTACCAACAGCAGTCGAGACGCCAAGGGTGGCGGCAGACAGACCGGTGGTAGCAGAGCCAGCAGCGATGTTCGAGAAGTTGTACTCGTTACCGATGGAGGTTTGCGCGATGGTGGCGTCCGATTGGATTTCATACACGATGTTTTGGTCGTTGTAGAAATACGCAACGCACGAACCAGTTTGGTACGCAGTGCTCGCGGGCCAGTAGTTGCTGATACGACGACGGCCGGTGGTGTCGGTCCACTCAACGCCAGCGAAAGCGCCAGACCAGATGGCACCCACGGTTGCGATGATGATGACGCCAGCGCCTGCGCTGTACTGAACAGGCTGACCCTTGAGGATGTTGCTGGCATAGCCAGACGTGATGCCGTTAGCCAGCGCCTGCGCGCGATCCAGACCCGAAGGGTGAAACGCGGGGCGAAGGCCAAACGGAGCAGAGGTAGCACTCATATTAACTCCTTAGTTAACCGGAAAATACCGGTGTACGATTTGGTTGCCGATCAAAATTGCCCAACCCTTCGCCTTCAACGCCCACCAGCGACTTGCCGTTACTGTCCCGCGCGCCTTGAAGCTGTTCCACTTGGACGCGGATTTTTTCCGCTTCCTCACGGGGCTTCTCGTCGTGCATGTGCAACATGATCTCTTGGTAGACATCCATGGGCAACTTGAACAGCAACATTTCGTTGCAGGAGATATACCCAACATGCTCACCGGATTTCACCCGATAGTCTTCATAGCCTGGTAACTCTTCCGATTTAACGGGAACGTATCCCAGACGAATCCGCTTATCAATGGAATCGTAGCTGTTGGAGGTTGAAAGCCAGCAAAGGTGCCACCCGTCAAAGCGAGGCAGTTTAGGCAGTGCTGATTGCGTCCACTCTTCGCTCCACATCTTGCGACGTTCCTGCGTAGAAATGAACTTATCTTCAGGTGCTGCGCGGCTTGCGTCCTCGCTTGCGCGATCTTGGCGTCCACCAGCATTGAGAGATTTTTTAAGACGGGACTCCATGGTGAGTCTCCTTATTCATGAAATTGTTTACGATTGTAGAGGCAATTGCTTTGGCCTGTTTGCGTTTTACCCAACTGGCCTTTATTTTTGCAATTGCTTCAGGGGAATGTTTGCGACCGGTAGATGTAGCGGATACTCGTGCTTTGAACTCAGGGGACCTTATTTTTCCTTTTTGAGCTGAAGCAAAAGTGGCTCGCATTTCTGGTGAACGGTTTTTATTCGCCTTGCTAATTTTTTCTTTAGTCTCGGCTGTGTGCTTGTATCCTGCAGGGCCAACTTGCCCCCCAATGGTTAGGTTATAGCCATTGGGAAATAGCGTATTGTGCTGCTGGATTAGCATGCGCTCAAGATCACACGCAGCCTGTAAATCAGTAGCTTCCGCGATACAAGAAAACACGAAAGCATTAAAACCGTATTGGCGTATAGCCTGATGAAAAGCTGAATTAGATTTGGCGCACTTGTGGTGTACAACCCGTTTATGGAACTCTTTGGACAAACCTACGTACTGCTTCCCGTTGACCGTGTTGGTCACCAAGTAAAGTGTGTACGCAAAGCCAGTCATGATTAGTTACTCCGGGAATTGTTACGTGATTCGGCTGCATATCGTTTGATCATCTTGGCGCGCTTTTCGGGGTTATCCCACATACCCGCGTCCTTCATCGCACGCACTTGTTCAGCGGTGAGTGTAAAGGTGCGGTTTGTGCCCCCGTATGCGGCTGATGCTTCACGTCCTGAGCTTCCCACGGTGTTCCTTGGTGTTCGTCGATCTGTTTCACGCTTCTCTGACGCGCCATTATAGTGGTGCGGCAAATATTTTTGCAAACGGTTGTCCAACTCGTCCCAATAATCGCTTGTTCCAGGGTTCCAGCCCTCTTTTACGAGGCTTTCGTCGACCTGTTTTGCGATTTTGCTGTCAGTATCGGACAAATCCGGCTTATACCAGCCATTTCGCTCAATCCAGGTGCTCGCGTGACGCTGGACACCGGGGTCAATGCTCGGTGCGGCGGGTTGTTGGGGCTGTGCGGCCTCGCGTTTGAGCCGATTTAGCTGGTTGAGCTGGTCGCGGGCCTCATAAAGCAGCTCTTGCGCCTTGACAGCGCTCTCGCCGTCGCCAGATCCGGTCGCTTCGGCCAGTTTCATGCGCGCGTACTCCATGCGCACCTGCTGGTCCTCAATGGCCTTCTCCACCCGGCTCACGTCGTAGGCCTGGGTCTTCTGTTCCACGCGCGAAAGCCGGTTGCGCAGCTCCTCGTTCTCGCGTTGGATGGCCTGAAGACGCACGTCCTTCTCTTCGTTGGTCTTGCGGATCAGGTCCTTCTTGGAACGGCGGCGTGCGCGGCGTGCTGCGCGCACCGCTTCGCTGTCATCTGGGTGGTCCTCGTCACCGCTGTCGTCAGACTGGGTGCCACGGGGCTCGTCGTTGTCGTCTTGGGGCAGGATGCCCTCGGGCAGCTCCACCGTGGCGGTGCCGTCTTGGCCCTCCTCGATGTGCAGTGTGTCTTCTTTTTCAGGTTTGGTAGCCATTTTTCATCCTTAAACGTAGGCTTTGAACGACAGCGGGTCATCGGTGACGCGCGCGATCAGTTCGTGGTCATTGATTGTCATGAACAGGACCGGGTTAAGGTCGCCGTTTTCCTCGCCTACGACGGATCGTTCCCAACGATCTCCGCCCCAGCGCGGTACGCGGACAAAATCGCCCACCTGTGCCCAGCTTCCTTCAGGCCACGAGGACATGGTCTCGCGGTTTTTGAAGGCCAACGGCCCAATTGCAACGACACGCCCAATCATGTTGTTCCACTTCTCGTTCTCCTTGGTCTCCTCGACCAGGATAATCTTTCCGACATTCTTTTTAATGCGGCGAAGTTGAACAATTACTCGGCCACCGAAGGGGGCCTGACCTGGTGCTACGTCCGGGAATGCCCAGGCCAATTCGGCTGGGTCGGACTCCTGCTGAATCCCACTGATAGTAGGGATTTTCTCTTGCTCGCTCATACACTCTCCTGTCAACAAAAACCATATTTCAGGTTCGATAATGCGCATATCTCAGCGCGGCTTGGGGCATTGCTGCCTTATTCGTTTTCAGCGAGTTTTGCGTTGAGGGTATCCAAGACCCATTGCAGGCCCTGATACTCCCCAACGATGCGTGTGTATATGTTGTGATCGCTCACGGGGTTATCCACCAGCGACATGCGGATCTCCGCCTGCCGTACTTTGATCTGGTGGATGAGTTCTGAAATCACTTTTTCTTCTTGGCCAGTGCGCTCAGGCCGCCAGCGGGTTTGCTGCCGCCCTTGGGCTGCATGCTGGTGCCATCGAGCTTTTCACCCATGGCCATGCGCTTGTGTTGGTTGACCAGCTCGCCGGTCTGAGAGTTATTCGAGGTTGCCATCTGGAGCTCCTTGGGGTTGGACCATACTCTGTATGGTTTCGTGGGTTAACTTTGCGTTCGCGATGTCGATTTGCGTTTGGTCGTGCATCTGCGCCAGTTGCAATTGTAGTTGCGCATCGCGCAGGGATTCCCGCTCGCGCGCTTGGATGTCGACCTGCGTGTCCTGCATCTTGGCCTGGGACGCGGCGTCGATGCCCTGCATCTTGGCCTGCGCGTCTTGCTGGGCCTTCTGCGCGTTGGCCTGCATGTCGGCTTGGGTCTTCTGCTGGGCGGCCTGCATCTCGGCTTGGGCGCGCTGCTGGCTGTCCTGCAGCTTGGCTTGGGCGAGCTGCATGTCCTGCTGGTCCTTGGCCGCCTTGCGCTGGGTCTCGGCCATGGCGGTGTCCTTGACCACCTGGGCGTCCGGCGGCAGTTGCGGCTGGGGCTTGTTCTGTTGCAGGGCCTGCTGGAGCTGCTGGAGCTGGGGCAGGATCTGCGCGAACACCTGCTCGCTGTCCAGCGCGACGTGCTGGCCGACGGTGGCGTACAGCTTGTCGATCATGGCGGTGAGCTTGGGGTTCTCGTAGTCGTCCACCGGTACTCCGCCGCGCAGGTTGGTAACGTAGCCGTTCATGCGGTTCAGGTACCACAGCGTCATGTGCTGCTTGATGTGCTCCACCGCGTTGGGCAGGAACGTCGGGGCGATGAACGGGCTTCCGCCGAAGTTTGGGTCCATGCCGAACATCAGGTGGCCTTGGATGTGCGCCAGGTGGTCCTGCTGTATGTACGCGTAGGACGGGTGGCCCATGGACATCGCCGCGTTCTCGTCGGCCAGGGTGCGCTGCTCGGGCTCGGGCACGTCCTTGAGCAGCTCGCTGACGTTGGGAATCTTGATCTGCTTGAGGAAGCGCTCCTCCACGGCCTTGGCGTTGTACAGGTCGGGCTTGGCGTCAGAACGCGCCAGCACGGCCTGCATCTGCGCCATGCGCTGGGTCTCGCTGAAGATGTGCGGGTCGGACACCGGGATCACGTCGGTGTTGCGCTCAAAGTCCTCACGCTCAATCTCAAGGTCGGCGACCATGTCGCCCTTGCGCATCTCCTTAAAGTGCCAGCGGTTCAGGCGGCACAGCACCTTGATCAGGCGGGCCTGCGACTGGTGCAGGCGGGCGTGGATCGCGGAGTAGACGGCAGCGCCCTGCTCGATCAGCGCCTGGGTGGTGCCCACGGGGGCATTGGCGTTCACGTCGGCGATCTTCTCTTCGGACGTGGTCACCACGCCCTTGGCCGCGCTGTCCAGCCAGCCCAGCAGCTTGAACAGCACCTCGCTGGGGGCGTTGAAGGGCATGGGCATCGCGATCTTGCGGATGTCATCCACGCCGGGCGCGCCTTCGATCTCGGCGACCTGAGTGACCTCAATCTGCTGCGTCTGGCCGCTGATCTTTGCGCCCTTGAGCTTGAGCATGGTCGCGGCGTTGTTGATGTGGGCGCTGTCCAGCAGCGCGCGCAAGGAGCCGGTCAGGGCCGCGCTCAGTCCACCGATCAGGTGGGGCAGGCCGATGGCAAACACGCCGCGCCATGGGATGAACTTGAACTCGATGATCCAGTCGAGCTTGGTCATCGTGTCGTCGCCCTCTTCCCAGTTGCGGTACAGGCCGATCACCTCGCTGGACTGCTCGTCCACCATCATGATGTAGGGGGCCATCTCGCCTTTAGAGTGGGTGTCGTCGTCCATCTCCAGCCAGGTGTAGATGTGGAACACCTTGCGCAGGCCGTCCTCGTTGTCTTGGAACTTGCGGCCCTCAATCTTGTCGTTGGCCTTCTGCGAACGGGTCTGCTCGGGCTCGTTGCCGGAGATGTTGATGCGCCCGCTGTCCTTGTACATGCCGCTGGACACGCGCCGGTCGTACTCCCACTCGGTGATCTCGTGGACCTCAGCAGCGCGCTGGGCGGTGTAGAAGTTGCTGGCCGCGAACGGCAGGATCATCCGGTCGATGGGCAAGAATTCGATGACGGGGCGCTTCTTGTCCTCGTCGTACCAGAGCTTGAGGTACTGCGACCCGCCCAATGGGAGCTGGGTCAGCATCTGCTCCTGCTCGTCGCGGAACTCCTCGATCTGCTCGGTGATCTGCCAGTTCAGAAAGTCGCGCTTGCGCTCCGCGCGCTCCTGCTTGAGCTCGTCGACCTTGCCGATGATCTTGGTGCGCACCGGGCCATCTGGTGGGAACAGCTCCTTGATGGCGCGGCTGGCGAAGTCAACACAGCCCTCGGCCATGACGGGGTGGACGACCTTGCTGGCACCCATGAAGTTGGCACCACCTGGCGCGTCCTTGCCCAAGCCGGTGCGGCGAATGCCTTCCTCGTACTGCTTGTCGCGCTCCTCGCGGGCGTTCTTGTCCTTCTCCAGCAGGCCCACGTAGCGCATGCCCAGGTTGTTCAGCTCAAAGGTGTCAAACTCCTCGGCCAGGTTGGAGTAGAAGTCGGGGGACTCCTCGGGGCCGGTTGTCTCCATGCTCACCACGGCCGAGCCGTCGGGCATCTCCAGCACGTCGGATACGTCGTCGGACAGATCCACGTCTGCGGACCCGTCCTCGTTCAGATCCGGGTCCATCTCGTCGTCGTAATTGTCAGCCATTATTTTGCTTTCCTGTTGATCAGCTCATACTGCATCACGTCCATGCTGGGCTGGATTGTAACTTTGTCTTTGATGGTTTCACGTGAAACATTGCCGCCTTCGTTGTACTTTCCAATTTTTGCAAAAAATGCTGGAATTTTGGCAAGACCTTTCGGCCCCTTATCCACATTACGCTGCGCAAGGTCAAGAAGAATTTGAAACTCTGTGGCGGCTGTGGCATCCACATGTTTGGGGGCGCGATCCTGCATGTTTGGGCCTGCAAACGCGCCCACTCCATGTGCCGCAATTTCTTGCGGAAGAGCGCGGTACAGTCGATTGTCTGACGCCCAGTCAGGATTTAATTCACGAGCAAGTTGGGTTCTATTTTGACCCTCTGGCCCCACCATTTTTTTATAGGCGTCAGTAAACTGATTGCTGTTTCCAAACATGCTTTGTTCCATTGCCTGCTGCATCATCTGTCGATCAGCGGCATGCGCCATTTCATGCGTCAAAACTGAAGGACGCACCTGTTTTGGTGTGATGGGGTTAATTTTTAACTGCCCAGAGCCAATTGGAAAATTAACCGAGGAAAACATGCCGTTGGTTCCTTCGGGCATATTGCTGCTAATTTGTATATCAGGCATTGCATCTCTGTTTTCCAGATATTGTGCAATCTTTTGATACGCATCATTTTGACTGGCGGTGTTTTTTAACGCTTCTACTGTGCCGCCGTCCTCATAGCGCGGGATGCCGTTCTTCAGCACGTCCTCGCGCATCTGCGGGGTGATGTCAAACGTGTGGACTGGTGCGACCTTGTCACCCATGTTGGCTTTCGCGCCAGCGCCCATGCTTACTTCATCCGGTACCGTCAAAGCGCCCTGCTGCACCTGCACGCCATGCTTCTTGCCGAACTTGTTCAGGAAGCTGGGCACCATGCGGTCGTAGAAGCCCTTCATGCCCTCGCCACCAATGTCAAGGTCTTCGCCCTCAAGGTAATGGTGGCCCATAGTCTTGGGCGCTTGCAACAGCTTGGCCGCAGCCTCCTTGCCAATCAAGGCTTGGACGCGCTCAGGATCGGCACCAAACTCACGTGTGATGGTCTCGCGGTTGGGCTTGAATGCCTGAAACAGCTTGTTCTCGGGGTTGTACGACACCGAGCCAACTTGCTTGCTCAGACCAAAGCGTTTGGCCTGCTCCGCGCCGGGCGTGATGCCGATCTGGTCGTAGCCATTCTCAGCAGCGTGCTGGATCATGGCCTTGAGCGCCAGCTCGTGCCAGTCCTTGGCGTGGGGGCCACGGGGAACTGTTTTTGCCAAATCCTCTTCCAAGTTGTACAACTCGTCGTCCGCCTTCCTTAGCGCCTCAGAGGCCTCCTCGTGCTCCTCCGCACTCATGCCGTACCCGCCGTTGCGTAAGTCGTTCTGCAAACGCTTTTTCCACGCCTTGATGTCCTTGATTTCTTTTTCCATCTCGGGGGTGCGGTAACCGTTCTCGCGCCCCTGCTGGTGCCAGTCGGACTGGATTTCCTCAATGTGCAGCATCTTCTTGCCCTCAGGCGTGATGCGATCCTTGACGCGGATGCTTGCCAGAATGTTGGGCATGCCGCCAAAGTGGTGCGGAACACCCTCAAACCGATTGGTAACGCGCGTGTGGGGAGCCAGCCCTACTTTTTCAGCAGTCTTGCGAACAACGGGATCGGCCAAATCTTGTTCGGTAAAAAAAGCACCATTTGGCGTTTGGTAGCCATGCTCTTCTTTAGGTGTGTGCAGCAGGATCTCGCGGTAGTTCTCGCCACCGGGTAGGGTGTAGGTCTCATGGTGGGTCTGCCCACCAGTCAGCTCGCGGTGCTTGAGCGGGAACTTGTTGGCCTGCGCCTTGAGCTTCTCCATGAACTCGGCACGCTGCATCTGGGGCAGCGCCATGAGCGCCTGCAGGTCGCGGTCCTCAGCCTCAGCGGGCTTGTAGCCTGGCTTCTTTTGCAGCTCGGCCATGTACTCCGCACCGGTGCCCTTGGGGCGGGTGACCTGCTCCATGAGCTTGTTGATGGGTGAGTACAGTCCTGTCATAGCTTGCGCTCCGTGATCTTGATGTAGTCCTTGACCGTGCCGCCCTTGGCGTAAATGTCTGGCATTTTGATGGCAGGACGACGCACAGGCGTTTCTGTCCAACCTTCATCTTTCGACTCAGAATACCGTTGTGGTAGCACCAAACCCTTCGTCATAGCCAGCTCTTTTTTCATGGCCTCAATGTAATCCTCCTGCGACCGGCGGGGAAAAGGCTCGCGCAACTCGGAACGGGGAAGCATGCGGACAAGGCCCTTTTGCTGCCCAGCTTGCGCCATGGCTCGGCTGCGATGCCGCCCTTCATGCCCCGAGATAAAGGGGGTCAAAGGTAGCCCTGCCTCTTCTTTGTTCAGCTCCAACATTGGCACGTCGTGAAATCTGCCCACGCTTTGCAGATGACGGATGTAATCCGCCGTTGGGAGGTTTTCCTTGTTGCTTTCTTCTCCGGGCCAGCGTTTGGTTCTTTCCGAGATAGGCGAGGCGTATTGCTCAAAATGCGCTGGGTTCATCGTCATCATGGCTTGCGCATTGTCCCCGCTGAACGCATGCTTCAAGGCTTCCAAGGTATACAGGTCTTCCAGATTCGGAATCTCATCAGCAGCGCGCTGTACGCGCCTTGCGCCATAGCCACCCTTGTGTTGCCGGATGTACTCTTCCAATTCCTTGATGCTGCCGCCCTCAGCCATCTTGACCTGCGGCTGCGGGGGTGGGCGCATGGCCGCCAGCGCCTGACCCTGTGGGGTCATTTGCAGGATGTTGCTGGGCGGTTGCTGGGGTCTTTGTCCCTGTGGGGTCATCGGTGGCTGGCCTTGGGGAGCTGGTGACTGTCCGGGCTGACCTGGTGACTGTCCGGGCTGACCTGGTGACTGTTGCGGCTGGCCGGGCAGCACCTGCTGGCCGGGTTGCTCGGGCTGGAAGTCTACGCCACCCACCGGCAGGTTCTTGCCGGGTCCTGCGGGCACGTAGGTCTTGACGTGCATGTTGGGCGCTTCGTTCGCGCCGATGTCCTTGAGGTTGGGCATGCCCTTGAGCATGACGTGCGCCAGCATCTCGTCCTGGCTGGGCTCGGCCTTGACCTCGCCGCCGTCGGCGTAGTGGCCGGTGCGCAGCTTCCTGTCACGCTCCATCAGGTACTTGCCGTAGCGGTCCAGCGTCTCGTTGTCCAAGATCTGCGAGATGTTGTCGTTGCGCTTCTCCAGCGCGCCCAGCGCCATGGTGCGGGGGTCGGCTTTCTTGCCCTCAAACTCTTTGCGCAGCTCGGCCATCTTGTTGCCAAACAGGATTTCAGCGGGGAAGCTGTGGCCAAGCGTGCCCAGGTACTGGCCAGAGAAGTTGGTGTCGTACGCCTTGTTGCTGGACGGTGTCAGCGTCATGTGGTCGGGGTCGCTACCGATGACCGTGTTGCCGATGTAGCCCTTAGGCACGCCGCGCAGCGCGGGGTCGGTGACCGCGTTGACCAGATCTTCAATGTTGAAGTCCAGCGCCTTTTGGTTGTGCTTCAGGTAGCCGACGCGGTTTACGATGGCCTTGCGCAGCTCGCCTGCGGTGGTGTCCAAGCCCTTGCCGGTGACGATCTGCTGGTCGAACTCGGGGTGTTCCAAGCCGACAAACCCACCAAAGGGTTGGATTCGTTTTCCACTCTTCTCGATCTTGTGCGCGCGAATCTCCGCGTTCATGCGTGCCAACTCCTCGGGTGGCAGCATGCCGCGCATCACCAACTGGTGCAAGATTTCGGTGGGCGTCATGGCGAAGTCTTCGCCCCGCTCGCCCATGGTGATTGGCATGTGCAACAACCGGCCGGTGCCACCTTGCTTCTCATTCTCCATGCGGGCGATGGCCTCGCGGGTGGCGATGCGCTTGGCAATCTCCTCACCCGATGCGCCTGCAACGCCTTGCAGAATGTGTCCAAGGTCGCGGGCGTAGTCTTGACCGCCGTGCGTGGTGACGTGCTCGGGCAGCTCATGGCCGGAGATGCCGCGCACCCGCACGTTGCGGCTGGTGCTGTCCCACGGCATGACCATGACGCTTGCGCCCTTGTGCTGTTCCAAGTCCACATCGTTTTTCGGGGCAAGGCCGTACGCTTGGTCTACGTCGTAGCGCTGGCCGACGGCGGCATGTGGTTTTTGGGGTGTGTGCTCTATGTGGCCGCTTTGAGCCAGCATCTGGCGCATCTGCTCGGTGGTGGGCTCCACGTCGCCGCCCTTGGCGTAGCCGCGCATGGCCCGGATCAGGTCCTCGTGCGTCGTCTGTGCGTTCGCGGTCTTGTCCCAGACGGCGTGGTGCGCCAGGTGTTGGTAGTGGTCCATCAGGCTGGGGTCGAGCTGTAGCGCCATCGCGCGTTGGCGTGCGGACAGGCGGTCCACGGCCTCGCGTGCGCCCTTGCCCTTGCCCCGGTTCATGATGGAGCCGATGCCCACCGCTGCGGGCAGGGCGTGCAGGTTGAGCTGGCGCGCGTCCAGCGTGGGCAGGTCGCCACGTCCCAGCAGCGAGCCGATGAACCCGCTCTTTGCACCGGCGATGCCCTTCATCTGCTCGGCGTAGTCGCGGTAGTCGTCGGCCGAGCCGGTGAGCGCGGCGTTCAGGCCGGGGCCCATGCTCTGGCCCAGCTTGGCCGCCAGCACCATCTTCTCGGCCTGGTCGTTGTGCTTGCCGAACGGGGCGAACTTGCCCTGCAGGTCGCCGATGGCGCTCATGTCCGCCTGGCCGCGCTCGGCCAGGTCCAGGTAGCGCTGGCCTTCGGGCGAGCCCAGCCACTCGGCAAAGGCACCCTCGGGACGCACTTCGCCGCCGGTGTTGGGCAGGCGCATGCCGGTCTTGGTGGCCGTGGCGTGGCTCAGGCCGCCGCGCCCGATGCTGGACTGGGCGATGGTGTAGGCCTTGATCAGGTCGCGGGGCGACATCTCGCCGCGCTTGGCGCGCCCGGCCTGCTCGTTCATGAACTGGCCAAAGCCGCCTTGGATGTAGTCGGGCACCTCGCGCAGGTCGCCCAGCTCGGCCTTGACCTGCTCAAGCGGACGCCACTTCCAGTCCTCGATCTTGGTGGTCTTGGGGTCGCGGTAGGGTTTCTTGGCCATGGCTGGGTCCTGCGTGGTTTGCGGGCATTTTATACCGCGTAGGGGTTTTCGGACTTGCGCGGGTTGGCGTCGGCGTAGTCCTCGTCGTCCACCCACTCCCGTGGGAAGTCGATGGTCAGCCAGCCAGCGTCGCGCAAGTATCGCAGGGCTTGGCTCATGGCGTCAACAAAGTCGTCGTGCGCGGTGCCCTCGGGGAAGCTGCAGATCTGGCTGACCATGCCCTCGGCCCAGTCCCGCACGAAGCCCTTGCGGTTGCCGCTCTCGGGTATCCAGACGCGCCCGGCCTTGATGACGTTGGCCACGATGGACAGGCGCTGGATCTTGTCGGCCCGGCCGGGGTTGTAGGCCTGGACCGGCACGCCCGCCCGCTGCAGGTCCTGGATCAGGCTGATGCCCGCGCTCTTGTCCTCGATCAGCAGCAGGTCCACGCGCTTCTTCTCGCGGCCCTCGCCGTACACCGTCTCGTACTCGTCCAGGATCTTGGGCCGCAGGTCGGGGTACTGCAGGTGGTCCTGCCAGCAGTCGATCACCATCGCGCACATGCCGCCGTCCTCGGGCTTGAACACGCCGAAGGTGATGTGCGCCGTCGGGTCGTTGTGCGTCTTCTCGCTGGCCGCACAGTCCACGGACTGCACGATGTACTCGAACCGCGGGAAGGGCTTGCCGTTGGGCCACAGCCGGAACCAGTCGCGCTTGACGATGCCTGACTCTTCGGGGTCGATGATCTCCGCGTGGATCTCCTGGCGGCCCAGCTTGGTGCCCTCGTACTGCAGGATCTGCTTCTGGAACGACGGGGCCAGGTTCTTGATGTTGACGTACGTGCTGGCCGTGGTCACGACCACGTCGTCACCGTTGCGCTCGATCAGGTCCATGACCACCGGCTTGGGCTTGGGCGTCGTGGAGCAGATGATGCGCGTGTGCGAGCCCAGACGGACCGCGAACTGGATCATGTCCCACGCCTCTTGCAAATAATCCCACGCCGCGAGCTCGTCGCACCACGCGCCGTGCCACTGGCCACCGCGGAAGCGCTCGGGCTCAGACGCGGGGATGCCCTTGATCAGCGAGCCGTTGATCAGCGTGATCTCATGCAGCGAGCTGTTGTACTTGGCCACCAGCGTCGGCGGGATGACGGCCAACAGGCCTGACTCGCCCTCGATGCAGGTCGCGCGGATGTCTGCGCCGGTGGGCGCGGCCACCAGCCAGCGCGTGCCGGGGTTTTCCCATGCCCACCAGCCCACGGTCTCGGCCGACGTGCGCGTCTTGCCTGAGCCGCGTCCACCCAGCATCAGCCAGATGGCCCACGGGGTTTGGGTGATGGGTTCGAGCTGGAACTTGTGCGCCCGCATGAGCCAGCGCGCCCGCCAGTCGAAGGCGGTGCGCATCGTGTCGGGCAGCTTGGCGTACTGCTCGCGGACCTTGGGGTCCTGCAGCAGCTCGGCGACGTTACTCATGGGGCTTGATGTAGGCCAGCGGCTCGTTGGTGCGCTTGATTTGGTCTTCCAAGGCCCTCAAGTCAACCAACTCTGCGCGGGAGACAAGCTCAAGGTTGTGGAGTAAAAGGTAATCGTCCATGATGTTGAATTGCCCCGACGACCAAATGATCCACGGCTTGATGTGCAGGCGTAGGCGAAAACGATGGTGGGACATGGTGTGCGTCACGGTGTCATACCATGCCCACACGGCCACAAAGCCCCCAGCGGCGCGGTACAGGTTCAGGCCGACGCGACGGATGTCGCCCTCTTTGATGAAGTGGATCATGTCAATCCCCCGCCTGACGCGTCAGGGCCAGGTTCTTGAGCAGCTCGCCGAAGATGTCGAAGCTGGCCTCGACCACCACGGGGTTCTGGTCGTCGCCTGCCAGGACCGTCTTGTCGCCGTACTTCTTGGGGTGCCACGCCTTGAGCAGCCGCATGCGCGTGTCGATCTGCAGCTTGCGGTGGCCCAGCATGTCCTCCTCGGTCACCGTCATGGTGTCGTCGTCTTCCGACGCGCCGCTGTTTGTCACGACCCTGCGCCCGACGTGCTGGTTGTCAGCGATGTGTAAGGCTTCCTCGGCCAGGATCTCGAAGCCAATTTCGCGAGCGCGCGCGTAGTTTATTGCGAATTGCTTGTCTTCGTCGAGCCAACGGAAGATGGACGGGTAACTCGGAAGGCCCTCGCGGCTCTTGCAGTAATCGCGCAGCGTCTTGCCCTCAGACAGCCACGCGACGATCTCGTCCTTGATCAGCTCTTTGTTTGGGTACAGGGTATCGCCCGGCGGGCGTCCCATCTTCTTGCCTGTTGCCATATCCGCTCCTTAGCGCATCTCTCAGCGCGTTGGAGCGGATTTTAGCGCCTTACTGCTCCCATTCGCTACCGACCCACGTCTCGGGGTCCGTGTCGTAGTACGCGGTCTCGAACGCCTCCTGGCTCGTCAGGCCGTAGGTGTCCATCAGCCACTCGCGGCGGGCCTGGTACTCCTCGCGGCTCATGCGGCCTCCGCGAAGGCGATCAGGGTCGCGGCCAGCTCTCTGGCTTGTGCTGGGGTCAGCACCGCGCTGGCACTGGCCATCGGCACTGCGATGCTCAGCCAGACATCGTCTGGGGCTTTGGGATTCTCCCAGTTGGCGTATACGTCAACGCTGACTCGTGCGCCGCGCTCTGTGGTGATTGTGATGGGGTCCATGGTGATCTCCTGTATGGGTGTGTTAGGCGGTTGTCTCAACAACGAGCACCACGCCGTAGCGGGTGCCGGACGTTGCGGTGAAGTAGCTGTAGGTCTCAACGAAGGTGCGCAAGCCCTCGGCCCATGTGCGCAAGGGTGAACCGTCCGGTGCGCGGCCAATGACTTTGGAATTTGTGATGGGGTTGTGCATTTTTTACTCCGGTGTGTGTGTTGAAGAGCCTCTACTGTAACACGAAGTTACAGTTTGAGGCATGCCCAGTTGTAAAGTTTTGTAAAGTTCAATGCGCCGTCGGCCGCTTCCATCGGTTGCGGATCGTCTCGCCCAGCTTCTCGATGTCCACGCAGTTGTCGGCCATCTCCGCACAGGCCTCGTTCTCGATGGCGATGGCGTGCTTGGTGGTCTGGACGGCCACGGCCATGATCTCGGCCTTGGCCAGGGCCAGCGCCTGGTCGAACTCCTGCTGGGTGTAAAACTTCACGTGGTTGTTGGTGCCCAGCAGTTGCCGGGCGAGGGGGCTCAGTTCTTTGTCTTCCATTTTTTACTCCTTAAAAATTCGATCTTTGTGGGTGAATAGCTCTTCGGCTGCTGCCAAGTACGTTTCGTGCGCTGCCTTTGGGTCAGTAAACACACCTAGTTGTTTGCGTACCCCGTTATGGCATATCTGAGCTTGCCATTTTTGACTTTTATTGCTCCAAGTAACCCCCTTGTACCCGCTAGTGTTGTTGCGTTGTTTCCCCCTGTTTTCGCCGTTCTGCTTGGTAGTGGCTTCTCGTAAGTTGAGGATTCGGTTGTCGGTAGGCACGCCGTTTATGTGATCTATTTCATGTGATGGCCATACCCCCTTAACGTACAGCCACGCTAATCAATGCGCAAAATGTTTTTTGTGATCAATGTGCAGTTGAATTCGACCATTGACTCCTAAAGTGCCCATCGCTGTGCCCGCACGAAACCGTCCCCGCTTCGTCCGGCTGGTAAAAATACCGGTGTCAGGATCGTAGTCAAGCAACTCGCGCAGGCGAGCTTGGGTTAAAATTTGTGCAGTCATGCGAAGTGCCTTTCGTTGTGATTAGAAACCCCGTGCGGCTTGCAGGCCCTCGGGGTTTCGCCATTATACGGCTACTCTTGGCTTTGCCCAAGCACCCTGGCCTCCATTACCTTGTTTGCCCTGCGCAGCTTCGCGTTGGCGTCCTTCAGGTCCTCGATCTGGGTCGTCATGAACGTCAGACGGGCCTCCGCGCGCTTGATCCAGTCCGCGACCTCCTTGGGCATGCGGTACTCGGCCACGGGCTCAGGAACGGCCTTCTGGGCCCGTTTGGCGGGGGTCTTGGCTGCGGTGCTCATTGCATTGCCTCAAGCTCGTCCTGTGCCTGCTCCAGCTCGTACTGTGCGTCCACCAGCTCACCCAGCAGCTTCGCGTCTGGGTGGTTCTCGATATAGGCCAAGCGCTCGCGCTCTGCCCACTGCAGGTGCTGCCGTTCGGCTGCGGTAAAAGGTCGGATGTTCATGGTCGTCTCCTAAAAAAGCCCCCGAAGGGGCGGGTTGGTTAAGCGAATGAGTGCTCGTACTGCGCGACGAAGGCGTCGGCGGCCTGGTCCAGCTTCAGGGCCGCCATGCTGTCGGCCAGGGTCCACAGGGCCTTGTTCAGCTTGACATTTTCGTTGACGCCGCCCACGGCACGCGTCGTGGTGCGACGGCCGGTGGCAGAGCGCCCTGGCACGCCGCCCTTGAGCATGTTCTCCTGCACGCGGTTGAACGTGGTCCACAGGTCGTCCTTGCGGTCCTCCCAGCGGTTGGGCTGCAGCAGGCGGGTAGCCTGCACCGGTGCGTCGTCACCCCAGCGCAACTGCAGCGCGGCCTGGGCGAAGGCAACGCGCTCGTCCGCGTTGAGCATGACGCCCTTGTACTCGTCGATGCGGTAGCCGATCTGCTTGGCGTCCTCCAGCACACGGGTAGCGCCCTCGATGACGTCGTCCACGACGTTGCCGCTGTGACGTACGCGCACGTTGTTGAACATGTCGCCAGCGATCAAACCGTTGGAGCACACGAAGCGGAACACACCGCTCAGGATCTGGTAGCTGCTGCTGCCGTCGTGGCTGTTGAGCAGGATGATCTCGGGCACCTCGGCCTTGGTGTCGATCTGGCTGTGGTGACGCATGCGCACCATGTGCTTGGTGTGCTCACGCTTGCCAGCGTCGCGGACCTTGGTCTGGCGGATCTCGTAGGGCTCGAAGCCCTCGGAGCGCAGGCCGTCGATCACCTGAATGGTCGGGATGAATGCGTACTTGTCACCGCGCGACTCGTGTGCCTCGGTGGCCATCACGCTGGGCGCGTGGTAGGCGATCTGGCTGTTGGACAGGGGGTAGGCAGAGCGGAACTCGGACTGCTTGGAGGAGGATGCGTAGCGGATCATGGTCAGGTCTTTCAAAAGATGCCCCCGAGGGGGCGGGTTGGTTTAGCGGGAGGTGGTCTTCACAGAGAACACTGCGGTGATGGTGGTGTGCTCGATGATCAGGTCCATCGGGATGTCCAACACCTTGGCGATGGCTTTCCAGTCGGTGACCTTGCGGTCAGCTTCCACCACGGTCGCGGTGAACAGGTTGCCCTCGAACTTCTTGACGCCACCGGTCTGGACTGCGGTGTCCTTGATCGCGTCTTTGATTGCGTCGGCCTTGTCGGTCAGCTCTTTGATCTGTGCCAGCAGGAAGCCCAGGGTATCGACTTGGGTCAGGGCGATGTCGTTTGCGTTCATGTCAACTCTCCGGTATGTGTGTTTAAGAGGTACCGCAGTGTTTGCTGCGATGGATGAAGTATACAAGGGTTTTGTTGTAATTTACACCCTCAACAAAAAATTTTTTATTTATGCGGTATTTGCATAAATGTGCTTCAATCTTCTGCTTCATGCTTCACCCCCTAAAGGGGGATGAAGCGAATGAAGCAACTTGCACTGCTTCTGAAGCCTTCTGAAGCAGCTTGAAGCATTTGAAGCACGCATTTATTTGCATACGCGCAAAACATTACGTGGTCTTGCTTTTGGGCAGGCTGACCACACCGGCATCGTTTTGGGCCAGAAAACCGCTCGAAATGAGCGTCCGCAGGTCCCGTCCGACGTTGGTCTTGCGCTGGTCGCGCTTGGTCTCGTCGCCACGTGGATAGAGCGGCCAGACCACCGAAACAATCTCATTGAACGTAACCCCCGCGCCCGCGAGGTCGATCATGGAAACCGCCTTGTCCATGATGATCTTCTGGTTGTCGCCCTTTGGCCCGGCAGCGGCCACCACGGTCGCCCGGCTGCTGTCGGTGTACGCCACCACGCAGGTCGTCTCGGCGTCACCATCCTCGTCCTGGCCGACCACCACGGTCTGCAGCCGAAAGCCGTACTCAGCGCCGTCCTCGCCGCCCTTCATCTTGGTCACGGTGGCCACGCGGTCCTCGTCCACGCGGATCACCTCGAACTCGAAGTCACAGGCCGCCCTGAGCCCTGACCAGCCACGGGCACCGCGACTCTCGTCCTTGCCGCTGTGGTGGACAGGGGCCACCATAGCGCCCGTTGCGCGCGTGATCTCCTTGCAGTGGCCCATCACCATGCCCATGTCCTCTCCGCTGTTCTCGTTGCCGCCGGGCATGACCTGAGCCAAGGTGTCGATCACGATCAGGTCGAACTCGCCTACCTTCTTGATCTGCTTGATCAGGGCCTTCACATCGACCAGGTTGCGCAGGTCGGGCGCGTCGCTGATGAAGGACATCTCCAAGTCGCTGGGCGCAATGCCTTGGGCCATGCAGTAGCCGAAGACGCGCTTGCGCATGTCCTCCTGGCCCTCAGCCGCGATCCACAGCACGCGGGCCTTGGTGGTCTTCTTGCCCCGCCAGTCCACGCCGCGCGCGATGGCAGCGGCCAGGTCAAAGACAAAGAAGCTCTTGCCGCTGCCTGAGGCACCGTAGAACACGCCAAAGTTCGCGCGGGGCAGCACGCCCTTGATCAGCCAGCTCGCCTTGCGCCTGACAATGAACTCCGCAGTCGTCTCGATGTTGAATCGGTTCTGGTGTATGACGGCTGCGGCTGCGGCCTTTTTTGCGCTGGCGATCACCTCCGGGTCGGCTGAGACGTCGTCGAACTCGGAGAGCACGTCCGATGGCGTGGTGGCCTTGGGCTTGGCCTTGGTGCAGTGCTCCAGCCACAGGTAGGCCAGCGCCCGGTCGGGGTCCTGCCTGCGGTGGGCCAGCGCGATGTCCATGACCGGCTGGCTGGCCGCCAGGATGGACAGCACCGTGGCGTCGTCGTAGCCCGCGCTGTAGAGCTGGACACCGGCCGCGTGCAGGGCACCGGAGCGGTCCTGTACGTCGGCGCTTGGGCCGTGCAGCAGCAGGTCGCGCGTGGCCTCGGGGATGGGCATGTCGGCCACGTCGGGCAGCGCCAGCTCGTGGACCAGCTCGGGCATCTCGATGGGGATGACGTTGGCCGAGCTGATGGTGGACTTGCGCATGCCGTCGAACAGGCCCTGCAGCACCTCGGGCTTGGCCGCGACCATGGGCCGGGCCAGCTTGGTGTCGCCGGTGATGGTGAGGAAGCGCGGCGTGTGGCCGCTGTACATCTCGATGCCGATGTCGTGGTTGTTCCAGTCGGTGTGGAACTGCCCGGTGGCCAGTATGCGCAGGCCAGTGCCGCTCGGGCTGACCTCGGTGTAGCTGCCCATAGCGTCGACGATCTCGCGCGCCCACGGGGCGATCTGGCCGTCCTTGCGGCACTCGTCGAGGTCGATGCCCACCACGTCGGTGAGGCCCGTGAGGACCAGTCCGAGGCCGGAGTAGCGCGTGGGGTTGAGGGACAGGGTCCTAGACGCGGTCTCGAAGTCGCCCCACTCAGCGACCTTCTTGGTGGACAGGCCGTAGTGCTGGGGGCTGTAGGGGATCTTGTCGTACTTCTCGCGGGACTCGTTCCAGACGGCCTTCCACACGGCCCAGCGGCGAAGTGCTCTCAGCTCGGCGGGGATGTTTGCGCCGTTGAAGACCTTGCCAATCGGTGGAAGGTCGGGATTTGGTTGTGACATTTCATATCCAGGTGCTATCCAGAGAAAGGAACGACGGCGGGCGTGGATAAAGCGCTTTCGGGACGGGGAGCTACCCCACCCCTAGCCGGGTTCGGACGCGGAGTCTATCAGAAGGCCTCGGGCGGGGTCAGCAGGTCGCGCAGCTTGGGGTTGACCAAGAGCTTGCGGTCCACGCCCGTTGCCTGCTCGATCTCCACCACGCGCTCGGCCGGGGCCCAGCCCCGGCGCAGCCACGCGCTGACGTTCTGCTGGCTGCAGCCCAGCAGGTCGGCCAGCTTGGCCTGGCTACCGGCCGCGTAGACGGCCAGCTCGATGCCGGTGAGTTGGTTGAGGGTGCTCATGTGTTTTTCTTTCGGCCTATCTTGGCCCACATGACTGCGGGCAACCACTTAATGTGGCGTGTTGGTGGGAAAAATACTCTCAGGACGTACCGACGCCCAAACAGTTTGATGCTTGCTCTCATGCCGTCACCGGCACGATGCGGTAAGGGGACTCGCTGCGCGGGCGCACGAAGCGGGTGAGGGGCGTTATCGTGGTGGGCTCGTCAACGAACACGCGCTTGTCCATGGTCGTGCGGCTGCTGTGGAAGCACTCGGGGTACTGCTCCTTGAGCTCGGTGATGTAGGCCTCCAAGGCCACGTTGGGCATGATGGGGTAGTTCTTGTCGGCGCGCACTTTGCTGAGGTCGCGCAGGCGGGTACGTTGCAGGTCATTGAGTAGTGTCGTGGTCATTTTTGATCTTCCTTTTGGATGTTGCGTTTAGGTAGTGGGAGCCAGCCGATGCACCAGTTGCTGTTCCAGATCCCGGTGGTGCAGATACCCCCGGTCGTCAGTAGCAGCAGCTTGGTGTTCTCGGGCGGCTTGGGATCGCCCGCGTGCGGGTACAGGAACTCCTGGCCACCGGCCAGGTAGCGGGTTTCGTTCATTTCTTCTTCCTTGTTGGCCTTGGGCAGTTCTCCGGCGGCACTACGACGCACCAGACAGCCTGGTGCGGTTGCTGCTGCCCAGCCTCCGTCCACCGGTCGATGTAGGCGTCGGGCATACTGCGGCGCAGCGCGGTGTCAATGGACTTGGGGTCCGCGTACAGCTCCTGCGCGATGTAGTTGACGGTCAGCCCATCACTCTCCTCGCGCAGCAGCGTGCGAATCCTCTCTGGCCATTTGGCTTTCATGTGTTCTTACTCCGTAACGCGCTTTCAACTGCATCAACAAAGTCATGCACAGTACCGCTTGTATCCATATCTAACTTCGTTATCTCCTCATCCGTCAGCCCTACCCACGGGCGCTGAGGTGGGGTGGTGTAGAGTTCGTAGTCGCCTTCCGGCAAATCGCCGTTGTAATCAAAATCAATATTTGTCATTGACTTGGCACCACGAAAATAACGCACAGATAGCGAACCAACAGGCTCCTGCGCTGGCTGTGCGGTAGAGTTCAACACCATCGGTGCGCCATCCTCGTACTTCGCCAAACGTTCATGAAGTTCAAGCACATAAGTTTTCCAGCGTTCCCATTGACGCAACGCCATTTCATGTGCGCGTTGGTTTACAGGCTCTTGCGTTGCTTGTTCTAAAGCGGCTTCCCACGCCATTTGGCATCCTTGCTTGAAGTCCTCATTGCCCCAATGCTCGTTGTTGTACCAATCAAGGAATGCTTGGCGGTTAGGTTTCTGCGCTGGCTGTGCTGCGGGTGGGGTAATAAATGCCGCTGTGAGTGCCGCTGTGAGTCGGCGCTCAAGGTCAACTCGGTACTCTTTTCGCATTGCGCTAATCCCATCTTCTACGATTGACGCTTTGCAATTGTCCCTTGCCTCTTTCAGCAAATCAAGCCAAGCCACAGGCTCCTGCGCTGGCTGTGCAATCGCATTGACAGCCTTGTCGATGCTGGTCTGTGTCTGATACAACATCCCGTCAACGAATCCACGCTCGTAGTCTGGGCCTTGGTCAATTCTTGGCTCCTGCGCTGGCTGTGCTAGGGCTTCTTTCATTGCGTCTGCCTCATAGTCTCGCAATCCTTTTTGCCCAATAGTAGGCAACCAGCGACCAATGTTTTCCAGCGCCTCGATTCCCAGCTTCAATGCTTCGTCTTTAGTCATGTTTTCTCCTGCGCTGGCTGTGCTAGGGCTTTTTTGATGGCGGTGATGGCTGCTTGCACTTTGGCGCGGTTTTCATGGGTGCCTGTGTCATCAATTGAATACACAATCATCTCAAGCTGCCCTATATACCAATCACCCGCCAACAACGCCTCAAGCGCCAGCTTCAATGCTTCTTCTTTAGTTACCACGGTGCGTCCTCATAGTTGTCAGGATTAAACTTAACCGGCGGTGCTTTAGCAGGCACAGGCCGTGGAAATGGTGGGAAAGGCCACATCAGAACCCCCTGCTCTGCACACGCAGGAAGTCATTAGCGCCGCGCCTCACAGGCTCGACTCGCTCGGGCACGTACTGATCTCTTGCCCATATGCTCATCTGCGGAGGGGGCACAGCACCCGGCTCCTTCTGCATGGGCACAAAGCCGCCGCGAACATACTTGGCAGGGTTCTTGTCGCCCAGCTTGTTGGGCACAGCGCCGAGGGATGCGTCAGGGTTCTTGCGCATCAGGTTTGGGTTACCGGCTTGTAGTTTCATTTCAATTTCCTTTCACGCATAACACTTGCTTCAAGGTGTGTACCACCTCAACAAGATCGGTTTGGTTGGCCATCACTTGGTCGATGTCTTTGTAGGACGCTGGGATTTCGTCGATGACGCTGGCGTCTTTGCGGCACTCTACGCCTTCGGTTTGTGCGATGAGGTCAGTGATACTGAATCGTCGCTTGGCTTCAGCGCGTGACATAACTCGACCCGCTCCATGTGAACAAGAGCAGTAGGACTGGAGGTCACCTTTACCGCGAACAATGTAGGATCGCTGCCCCATGCTGCCCGGAATAATTCCGAGGTCTCCTGCGCGAGCGCGGATAGCGCCTTTTCGAGTGACCCACATGTTGCGTCCGAAGTGGCTTTCTTTTTCGACATAGTTGTGATGGCAGTTGATTGCTTCCTGTGTGATGGTGAACTCTATGGGCAACATACCCCGCATGGCACCGATAACTTCGAGCATCATGCGGCGGCGATTCTCAAGCGCATAGTTCTGCGCCCAGCCCACGGCATACATGTACTCGTCGAAGTTCTTTGTATCCTCGGGGAAGTACGCGAGGTCGTCGTCAGGCAGCGTGATAAAGAACTGCTCCATCTGGCGCTTGGCCTTGGCGATGTAGTGCGTCCCGATCATGTTGCCGATACCGCGTGAGCCTGAGTGCAGCATGATCCACACGTCTTGGTTTTCGTCGATGCACACCTCAATGAAGTGGTTGCCTGACCCAAGCGAGCCGAGCTGCGATGCCGCCTTGGCGTGGAACTTTTCCCAGTCGCCTTTGAACAAAGGGTCGATGACTGTGCGTACCAGCTCAGGGGTCAGCTCACCAATGTCAGTGCTGTGGTCATGTGCACCACCCACACCCAGCGGTACGCGGCGCTCGATCTCGTCACGCAAAGGCTTGAGGTTATCCGGCAGGTCGCTGGCCTTCAAGGACAAGCGCACTGCGTTCATGCCGCAGCCAATATCCACACCCACCGCAGCGGGGATGACTGCACGTTCCGTAGCGATCACGGTGCCCACAGTTGACCCGATGCCTGCGTGTACATCAGGCATACACGCCACGCCGTTGCTGTTGATGAACGGCAATCGTGCTAGGTTCTTGAGTTGTGTCAGCGCTGTGGCCTCCACCTCGTCCGTCCATATTTTGATAGGGCGTGCGCCCTCGTCTTGCAATACTTGTTTCATTTCAGAACCCAATCGTAAATGGTGGGAACGCAGGTCTTGCGAGGTTCAAGGGGTATGGACGCGTACGTGTACCCGAGGATGAACATGGTAGTGGCGGCGATGCCCACCAAGGCGAAGAAGTCTTTGAGCAGCTTCATTTCACGGTTCCTTTGCTCAAAGTGTCTAGGTACGCGATCAAGCGGGCGATGCGAGCGGTGTTGTAGTCCACCACGCTTTGGGCATAGTCCACGCCCGACTCGGCCTCCAGCTTGGCGATACGAGCTTCTTGCAGTTCACGCAGTGCCAGTTCTGCTGGCGCGGGCTGGCGGAACAGGTTCTTGAGCCAGGCGATCACTTTGCACCCCCCTCGGCGGCCTTGGCGGCGCGCTTCTTGGCGTAGTATTTGCGGGCGTAGGCCGCGCGCTGCAGGCGTTTCTTGGCTTCCTTCTCCACGTCGGCAGCGGTAAGGCCAATAGGCGCATTGGGGCGCTTGGCGTAGGTGCGGTAGACCAATTGGTTCTGCAGCGATACCAGCCGGTCGTCTTGGTCTTTGAGCATGATGCTCATGCTGTTGATGCGTTGCACATCTTGGTCGTGCAGGACGATCAAGGTTGCAAGGCGGGACTCTAAAGCCGCGATGCGTTTGAAGGGGTTCCAGTTCATGTGTGTACCTTTGGTTTACAGCAGCAAGATCGCTGCCGGGGCCGATCATACAACAGCTTTTTGTATTCCACAACAAAAATTTTTTATAAAGTTACAGCAAAAGTTCAAAAAGCCGTGTATCATCCGTCCGCAACAACGATTTTGTTGTTGTTCAACTGGAGATACACACATGAGTCTTGAAGACAAAATCCAAGGGCTGACCGACGCGGTCAAGGCCCTCACAGCCGCCCTGAAAAAACCCGAAATCACTGCATCGACCGTTGATTGGAGCAGTCCTGAAAATGGCGGGTACGGAGAAGCCAATCCTGCACCGGCCAAAGCCGAGGTGGTGCCCCCAAAGCCCGCACCTACAAAGACCTCCTCGAAGACACCGCTGCCCGCGTCCTCTACGGAGCCTTCCTCGCAGGAGCGTTCGACGAGCCCTGCCTCGGAGACGAGCGCTACTACCTCAACGATTGAATACGCTCAGGTGGCCAAGGCCATCACGGACACGTTCAAGGTGGACCGCGTCAAGACCATCGAGACGCTGGCCAAGTTCGGCGCGACAAAGGGACCCCAGCTCAAGCCCGAGGACTACGCGGCCTTCTTGAAGGATCTGACAGCATGAGCTCCGTGATCATCACCTTCACCGACAACCCCAACGACGACAAGGTCGTGGACATCAAGTGGGAGACCAGCGACGAGAGCGACGCCCCCAGCGCGTCCAAGGCGCTGGCGTCCTACGTCTTGGACCACCTGCAGGCGATCCGCGACCCAGCGTCAATTACCGACGTGGAGCCCAAGGAATGAGCGGCCACGCCAAGCTGTCGCCCAGCTCGGCTGCGCGCTGGATGACCTGCCCCGGCAGCGTCACCCTGTCCGAGGGCATCAAGGACGTATCGTCCAGCAATGCCTCCGAGGGCACGATGATGCACGCCTTCGCGGCGCTGTGCCTTGTGGTGGGCGCGGACGCCAAGGACTACGTTGGCTCCATCGACGACGAAACCGGGCTGGTCTTGGACGAGAAGCAGGCCAAGGACGTACAGTTCTACGTGGACCACGTCCGTGACATCGTGGCCTCCACCGGTGGCGAGCTGCACATTGAGCAGCGCCTGCCCATCGGCTGGCTGACCGGTGAGGAGGGTGCGCACGGCACGGCAGACGCTGTGATCGTGACGCCCGACGAGCTGATCATCGTGGACGCCAAGTTCGGCTTCAGGGATGTTGAGGCCGAGCAGAACCCCCAGCTCATGATCTACGCGGCGGCCGCCTACGACGAGCTGAAGGTCGCCTACGACTTCCAGCGCGTGCGTGTCGTCATCAGCCAGCCCCGGCTGCTGGCCAAGCCGGAGTTCAGCTTCAGCATGGACGAGCTGCAGATGTTCATGGCCGAGGTAGCGTTCTCCGCAGAGCTCACCCGCCAACAGGTGGACGTCTACGTGCCGTCCGAGAAGGGCTGTCAGTGGTGCCGCGCCAAGGCGATCTGCCCGGCGCTGCGCACCAGCGTGATGGACGACTTCGACACCGTGGTGCCCGAGACGGCGCACGAGGACGACCTGGCACGTGTCATGGCCAACGCCAGCCTCATTGAGGGCTGGATCAAGGCCGTGCGCGCGGAGGTCGAGCGGCGGCTGCTGGCCGGTGAGCCGGTGCCGGGCTACAAGCTGGTGCAGGGCAAGAAGGGCAACCGGCAGTGGGCCAACCCCGACGAGGCCGAGGCGACGCTCAAGTCCATGCGGATCAAGCACGACCAGATGTACGACTACAAGCTGGCCAGCCCGACCAGCATCGAGAAGTTGGCCAAGGCCGAGGAGATTGGACCGCGTCAGTGGACCAAGATCCAGACCCTGATCACCCAAAGCGATGGCCAGCCCTCTGTGGCCCCCGCTTCCGACAAACGCCCTGCGCTGGTCACATCAGCAGCGGCGTCTGATTTTGACGACGTGACGCAATCGGAGTAAATATGACTGAGCACAAAGAAACTTTGCCGAATACGGTCACCCTGACCGGTATGCTGGAAAAAGTTAGCAAGACGGTGTACACCGTGTTGCCGGACACCACCACAACTGTCTGTCAGTTGGTCATGAAGAGTGGCTACGTTGTCATTGGGACCAGCGCCTGCGTTGACCCCAAGAACTTCAACCAAGCCACCGGCGAGCGCATCGCCTATGAAAATGCAATCAATGCGTTGTGGCCCCTTGAGGGCTACTTGCTTGCTGAATCTCGTTTCCTTTCTCGTTAAACCCCGGAGTACCCTATGAAAATCAAACTCAACAACGTCCGCCTCTCGTTCCCCCAACTGTTCGAGGCAACCACCGTCAACGGTGAGGGCAAACCAGCCTTCAGCGCGGCCTTTTTGATCAACCCCAAGGACCCCCAGGTCGCGGCCATCAACGCCGCCATCGACGCGGTGGCCAAGGAGAAGTGGGGAGCCAAGGCCGAGGCCAACCTCAAGGCCATGCGTGCCGCTGACAAGGTCTGCCTGCACAGCGGTGACCTCAAGTCCAACTACGACGGCTTTGAGGGCAACCTGTACATCAGCTCGCGCAACCCCATGCGCCCCCTGGTGATCGACGTGAACAAGAGCCCGCTCACCGAGCAGGACGGCAAGCCCTACGCCGGGTGCTACGTCAACGCCAGCCTGGAGCTGTGGGCGCAGGACAACAACTACGGCAAGCGTGTGAACGCGACGCTGATGGGCGTGCAGTTCTACAAGGACGGCGAGAGCTTCACTGGCGGCGGCGTGGCTGACGCTGACGACTTCGACGACCTGACGGCCGAAGACCTGGTCTGATATTCGGGGGCGGGTAACCCGGCAACCAAGGTGGTCGTGGAACTGAATCTGTAAGCCAGCATCCCACGCCCTGCCCCCACCTTTACACACACTGGAGATACACACATGAAATACCAAATCGCAATCATCGCCGCCGCTCTCGTACTGACAGCATGCGGCAAGGACGAAGTCAGCTTCGCCTCGTTGGAAGAAGCCAAGGGCACCGCGCGTGAGAACGCCATGTGGAACGCCCAACGCTATCGCCAAGAGAACGTCCTGCTCAAGGGCTGGGACATCGTGGGCCGTGGCGACTCGTCGCAGGACAACGCCTGCCCCCAGGGTGACGGCTGGGCCACCATGGACTTCGTTGACGCCAACAAGACGCGCATCGTCAAGGTGAAGTGCTCTACCGTGTCGGCCAACACAAGCTGCTTGGAAGATGCTGACTTCAAGACCAAGCCGTTCGCCTCGGACGATGGTCACTGCCAGCCCACCAACAAGGTTCCATACCCTCTGCCGAAGATCGCAAAATGATGATGCTCGACATCCTCATTGGACTGGGTATGCTGGTCTACGGCGCACTGTGCTGGGCGGCTGGCTATAAGCTGGGACGCATGAGTAAATAATTTTCGGGGGGAAAGCGGATGCTGGCGTTATGGCGTTAGTTGCCATCTGATTTCAAGGGTCAGACACAGTGCAGCGAGTACCCCCACCTACAAACGAAAGATATACACATGAGCGCGATGAAAGAACACCTAGACATGGTCGTGGAGGCCGTGGACACCGTCTTCGGCGAAGGCTACGCCAAGAAGAACCCCGACCTGGTCGGACGCCTGATCCAGGGCGAGATGCTGGGCTTCGGCCTGTTCCAGATCAGCGAGGCGCTCTTTGCCTTGGTGGAGGCTGACGAAGAGTACGTGATGTAAACTGTCATCGCAACACATACACACATGCGAACGCTTTATTTCGACTTGGAGACATTCTCCACGACGCCCATCACGCACGGCACCCATGCCTATGCTGCGGCTGCAGAGATCCTGCTCGCGGCATGGGCATGGGATGACGGGCCGGTGCAGGTGACCGACTTCACCATGCCCCACGTGCTGCCCTGGCACGTCGGAGCTGGTTTCAACGACCCCGACGTTGAGGTGGTGATCCACAACTCCCACTTTGACCGCACGGTGGTCCGGCACGCTTGGGGCATAGACATCCCCAGCAGCCGCATACACGACACCATGGTCCAGGCCATGGCGCACAGCCTGCCCGGTAGCCTTGGCATGCTCTGCGAGGTGCTCGGCCTGCCATCCGACAAGGCAAAGGACAAGGACGGCAAGCGGCTGATCCAGCTCTTCACCAAGCCGCTGGGCAAGAACCGCAAGCTGGACCGCGCCACCCGCGAGACGCACCCCGAGGAGTGGGAGCGCTTCAAGGCCTACGCCGCCAGCGACATCGAGGCCATGCGCGAGGTCAAGAAGCGCATGCCCATGGTCAACTTCACGCCCGCCGAGCGCGAGCTGTGGCAGCTCGACCAGCGCATCAACGACCGTGGCGTGGCCATCGACCTCGCGCTGGTGTACTCGGCCATCGAGGCCATAGACCGGGCCAAGCGCGAGCTGGCTGGCCGCACGGTGGAGCTGACCGCAGGCGACGTGTCCAGCACCACCCTGAACGAGATATTCCGCCTGCACGTGTTTGAGGCCTTTGGCGTGGACCTGCCCGACCTGCAGATGGCCACCATCGAGAAGACGCTGGCGCTGCCCGACCTGAACCCTGCGCTGCGCGAGCTGCTGCTGATCCGTCTGCAGGCCAGCTCCACCAGCACGGCCAAGTACCGGGTGCTGATGCGCGGCACCAGCGCGGACAGTCGCCTGCGCGGGCTGTTGCAGTTCTGTGGTGCCCTGCGCACGGGGCGCTGGGCTGGGCGGCTGTTCCAGCCCCAGAACCTGCCCAGGCCTACGCTCAAGCAGAAGGCCATCGACGCGGGGATTGAGGCGCTGCGCGCAGGGTGCGCACACCTGACCACCGACAACGTCATGGAGCTGGTGAGCTCGGCGATCCGCAGTTGCATCGTGGCACCCCCCAGCAGCAAGCTGGTGGTGGCCGACCTGTCCAACATCGAGGGCCGCGTGCAGAGCTGGCTGGCCAACGAGGAATGGAAGCTCAAGGCCTTCCGCGACTTTGATGCGGGCATCGGCCCCGACCTGTACAAGCTGGCCTACAGCAAGTCCTTCGGCGTGGCACCAGACAAGGTCACCGGCGACCAACGGCAGGTGGGTAAGGTGCAGGAGCTGGCGCTGGGCTACGAGGGCGGCGTGGGCGCGTTTGCGACCTTTGCCGGAGCCTACGGCATCAACCTAGACGACCTGGCCGAGAAGGTCCTGCTGGACGCCCCTGACAACGTGGTGGCCCTTGCCGATAGGTTCTTGGGCTGGACCAAGAAGGACAAGCGCCCACGGTACGGGCTGTCCGAGGACGCCTTCGTGGCCTGCGACGTGCTCAAGCGCATGTGGCGCGACGCGCACCCCAACATCTCCGGGTACTGGGCGGCGCTCAAGGACTTGGTGATCAAGGCCATGGTCAACCGGGGCAACACCTTCAACGAGCTGGGCCTGAGCGTGCGCGCGAGCAAGAACTGGTTACTGCTGGGCCTGCCGTCCGGCCGCGCGCTGTGCTACCCGTCGCCCAAGATCGAGGACGGCGACAAGATCACGTACATGGGCATCGACCAGTACACCCGCAAGTGGACGCGCATACACACGCACGGTGGCAAGCTGTTTGAGAACCTGTGCCAGGCCGTGGCACGCGACATCATGGCGGCCAACATGCCGTTGATCGAGGCGGCGGGCTACCGGATCGTGCTCACCGTCCACGACGAGATTATTGCGGAGGCACCCGACGAGCCGCAGTACAACGCCGAGCACATGGCCAGCCTGCTGGCGGCCAACCCGAGCTGGGCACCCGACATCCCGCTGGCAGCAGCGGGTTTTGAGACATACCGATACAGGAAAGGTTGATATGAAAGAATCAGACATTGAGGATTACCTGGTGAAACGGGTACGCGAGAAGGGCGGCGAGGTCCGCAAGGTCAAGTGGATCGGCCGCAATGGTGCGCCGGACCGCCTGGTGATGCTCAAGGGCATCCACAACCACACCGTCTGGGTGGAGCTCAAGGCACCGGGCCTGGCCGCGCTGTTCCCCCACACGCCGCACGAGCGGCAGCAGCACCGCGAGCACGAGCGCATGCGGGCCATGGGCCAGCGCGTGGTGGTGCTGGACAGCTTCGAGGGCGTTGACGCGCTGCTGCCATGAGATCTGAGTTCGTACCCCGCCCCTACCAGGACATGATCATCGACCACATCCTGGACACACCCCGGTGCGCGATCTGGGCCGGTATGGGCACGGGCAAGACCGTGGCCACCCTGACGGCCCTGGACACGCTCCAAATGATTGAGGACGGCCCCGTGCTGGTCGTGGCACCCCTGCGCGTGGCCAACGACACCTGGCCCAATGAGGTCCTGAAGTGGAACCACCTGCGCGGCATGAACGTGTCCGTCATCACGGGCACCGAGACGGAGCGCATCGCCGCAGTCAGGGCACCCGCGTACCTGTACGTCACCAACTACGAGCAGCTCGTCTGGCTGACGGCCTACTGGGGTGACAAGTGGCCCTACCAGACCGTGGTGCTGGACGAGTCCACCAAGGTCAAGAACTTCCGCCTGCGCCAGGGCACCAAGCGCGCTCAGGCGCTGGGCAGCATCGCCCACACCCGCATCAAGCGGCTGATCGAGCTGACCGGCACACCGGCCAGCAACGGGCTGAAGGACCTGTGGGGGCAGGCGTGGTTCATCGACGCGGGCACCCGACTGGGGCGCACGTACACGGCCTTTGAGCAGCGCTGGTTCCGCAAGGGCTACGACGGCTTCAGCGTGCTGCCCATGCCGTCCGCCCAGACCGAGATCCAGGACAAACTGCGCGACGTCTGCCTGACCATCGAGGCCAAGGACTGGTTCGACCTGCGTGAGCCCATCGTCAACGACATCATGGTGGACCTGCCGCCCAAGGCGCGCAAGCACTACCGCGACATGGAGGACGAGATGTACACCGAGCTGGAGGGCATCGAGGTGGAGGCCTTCAACGCGGCGGCCAAGACCATCAAGTGCCTGCAGCTCGCCGCAGGCGCGGCCTACACCGATGACACCCGCACCCGCTGGACGGAGACGCACAAGGTCAAGCTGGAGGCGCTGGAGTCCATCATCGAGGAGGCGGCGGGCATGCCGGTCCTGGTGGCCTACAACTTCAAGAGCGACCTGGAGCGCCTGCTCAAGGCCTTCCCGCAGGGCAGGCACCTGGACAAGAACCCCGGCACCATCAAAGACTGGAACGCGGGCAAGATACCGGTGCTGTTCGCCCACCCAGCAAGCGCTGGCCACGGCCTGAACCTGCAGGACGGCGGCAACATCTTGGTGTTCTTCTCGTTGAATTTCAATTTAGAAGAGCACCTACAAATTATTGAACGGATTGGGCCGACTCGGCAGTTGCAAGCGGGTTACGACCGCCCAGTTTTTATCCACCGAATAGTGGCCCGCGATACCGTGGATGAGCTTGTGCTTGAGCGCCTTACAACTAAGCGTCGTGTGCAAGACATCCTTTTAGATGCCATGAACCGGCACAAAGAAAAGCGTAAAATAACGAAGCCCCAATAGCTTGGACACTACCGGGGCTTCTCATCAAACGAAAGGCACTTCGCATGACTGCACAAATTCTAACTCAAGCTCGCCTGCGCGAACTGCTTGACTATGATCCCCAGACGGGCGGTTTTACTTGGCGCATTCGCCGAAATCAGTTAGCTTTGAAGGGTGGCAAGGCGGGCACGCCTGATTCCCATGGGCACATACAAATATGTGTAGATGGCACGCTATACCTCGCCCACCGGCTGGTATGGATGCACGTTTACGGCCTGTGGCCAAACTTGGACGTAGACCACATAAACGGCATCAAGTCGGACAACCGCATTGAAAATTTACGGGATATAAGCACGTCGATGAATTGCCAAAACGAACTGAAGGCCAGATCAAATAGTAAAACCAAACTGTTGGGAACGCATCAAGTTCGGTATGGTTTTATAGCCCAAATAGGTGTCAACGGTAAAAAGAGGCATATCGGGTTTTTCAAGACCGCCGAAGAAGCACATGCGGCGTATATCAAAACAAAACGGGAATTACACCCCGGTAACATGTTGTAACGGAGAAAGAAGAATGGCTGACTTTTATGCCTGGAAGCACGAGAACCTGGCCCGATTTGCCACGGAGGTCAACGAAGAGAACGAGCGGCTGCGCGAGGACAACAAGATGCTGCTGGCCGCGTGGCGCAAGGCGGTCAGCGAAAAATATCTGGCCGAAGCTCTTGTCGCGTCACAAGGCCACCCGTTGCATCCTCAATTGCAAGAGCGAGCACCGCCGAAGGCTGGCGGGTACCAGCGATAAGCAGGGCCATCCACGTGGGGGTGATCTTGAGGTACTCGGCCATCTCGCCTTTTGCACCCCGCACATCCGATTTGAAGTATTCAGCGAGCGTCATGCCCGCATTATAATCAAACCCTAAGTTACACCAACCGGAGAAACACATGCTCACCGAAGACGACCTGAAACACATCCTGATGGCCTGCAAGAGCCAAGACCCCAGCGAGCCCATCGACCCCAAGGGCCTGTACACCGACAACCTCGACATCGTCGAGTTTGCCGAGAAGGTCGAGGAGAAGGTCGCCCTGCTGTACGCCCGCAAGGAGCGTGCGCTGTGCATTGAATTCGTCGAGTCCCTCAACCCCGAGGTGGCACGGGCCCTGGCCGAGAAGCGGGGCGGGATGTGATACGCTTCTTGAAGTTTTGGGCTATAGGGGTAGCGTTTATGGTGCTGATGGCCACCTTGCTCATTATTTTTTAATTCAAGACGTTTGTAGCGTCGGGGTCGTAAAACCGAAGGAGATCCTCTGGTGTCTCATTCGGGTGTGTTTTTAGGTACTCATTACGATCCCGCGCCATGTTGTACAAAGGTGCAACTGTTGCAACCGCAGGTAAAGCCAAGCCTCCAAGAGTTCCCGCTCCAACGGCAGAAGCCACGTAAGGTGCAGCCATTTGAGCCAAGGTTCCTACCCCAGAAATTGCGGCACCTGTCGTGTCACCGTTAAACGCGCGCGCACCGGTGTCGTACGCACCAAGCACACCGCCGACTCCGTAGGCAGCTTTTCCCAGCCAGTTCAATGGCCCGCTTAAAGCAGCAGCCCCAGCGGTGCGTGTTTCGGCTTGCGCAGCAGAAGCCGCTGCTCGCTCAATAGCCTCTTGTTCCGCCATCCAATCATTGATATTCAAAGACCTGTTGCCAAATTTATTGTAGAGCCGAGACGTTATCTTGCCCCCTGGTTTGCTACGATTATGTATTTGGGCGGCTTCGGGAACTCCACCTTCAAAGCCCTCTCTAACCTTATTGGCCCAATTTTTTAACCATTTGAAACCCGCGCTTCCAGTGCTTGCAGCCTCTGTTGCGGGCGTAAGCGCGGCCACACTGCCCGCAGGTGCGCCGGTTACCATTTCAGCAGCAGCCCTAGCAGAATCTATGGTCGGGGATATATTTGAAGTGACTCCGAACAAATTAACTGGAGACTGTGGCACAGAAGATTTTTGTGTTTCTTTTTTATCTGGTCCTTGCCGTTTGATACGAGCAGCCGCCTGAGCATTACCGTATATATCACCGTAATCCCCCGCGTACTGATTTTCAGCAGCGGGAGCCGCCGGAACGGCAGCAGCGGAAACGGGAGCAGCATTTTTTCCAAAATCCACACCCTTGGTCACGGAGGCTATGTACCCCGAAGGATCTTCGGTTTTGAAACCACCGTATGCCGCCAGTGCCTTATTCCAATCACCTTTATTTTTAGCTGCCAAGATGCTCAAGTAGTAATCCGCAGCGGCACGAGACTCCGCCTTGTCGAAGGGGTTAAATTTAACCCCGATGTCGTGCAGGTGTTTCGCGGTTTCCGGTAAAAATTGATAAGACCCAAGCGCTTTTGTTTGTTTGTTAATTGCGGTGGCTTCGCCTGAACTTTCCATTTTTTCCAAGTTGTCCAACAAGGCTGCTGGAGTTCCGTAGGTGCCTTTTACATCAAAATTAACTTGAGGGATTGCCTCCTGTTTATTTGGTTTTTTGGGCGCGGCTGTGCTTGGACTGGGTAGATAATCGCTTTCGTAAGGGTTGCTTTGTCCAGACATATCTACCCCTATTTAGTTTTTCCAGAATTCAACACGTTTTGATAGGCTTCATCGGCTAAGGTATGGTTTTTAAGGTGCGGTTCGGCTACTTTGGAAAACTCATCACTATTCATGATGGTGGCAATCCGGTCAGGAACCCGGCCAACTGAAACCCGTGGGTGCCTGCCACGATTTACTTCATTTACAAATTTCCACTGGTCGCCGATAGCTTGCAAGTCGATCTTGTGGTGATGCGCTAAATTTATAGCGCTGTCCGCAGTATTTTCACCGCTGGGGGTAAGCATACTATAAAGATTTGCTTCATAATTTGAAACTGAATTTGGATTTACTCCACTCATTATTTGCTGGTCAGCTTTCATCCGCGCGTACAGATTTGATACACGTTGCAAGTAATTTATTTGGGTTCCGTTCAACCCTGCCTCTTGCATTTCTTTTATGGGTAATGCCACGCTTATGCTGGCCGTTAACGGGTTTCCTAGCGCAAATTGAACACCTTTATTCAAACCTGCTTTAATACCCGCCCACAAACCAGATTCTGGGGTATTCCCTTTATTTTGCATAAGGCCAAAAGAGGTATCGTGCAATGACCTATTGTTTTTTACCAATTCCACCAAAGAATCGGCGTTTTTAACCATGCGCCCGTTTACTTCGGGTGCCCCAGCCAGAGCCAAATTCTTAAAGCGATCCCTTGCATCTTTTTCATCGGCTTCTGCTAACGCTTTTGTAGTCTCCGGGTCGTAGCCCATAGTCTCGTACGGCGATTTCAGCACGACCTTATCGGTGGCAGGAGCAGCCGGAGCGGCAGGAGCAGCCGGAGCGGCAGGAGCAGCCGGGGCGGCAGGAGCAGCCGCAGCAGCCGCATCATCCGTGACAGGCGCGGTGTCAACGGCACCCCTTGGTTTAGGCCCAAATTGCGCATTTATTTTAGCTTGCTCGGCTAAATACTCGTCTTTGGACTTAAACCCGCCTGCGAGATATTTTTCTTTTGCCGCGTTCAGGGCATTTCCATACTCGCTGGAGGACATGGTGCGGTCTTTTTGCTGTGCTTCCAGCATCTTGTTCACAGACTCTGCCAGGTCGGTTGCACCCAAGGACGCCAACTCCGCCTGCAAGCCCGGTAGTTTTTCTGGTGAGAACCCCTGAGCCTTGGCCGCTTCAAATTTCTTGGCGGCAGCTTCGCGGTTTGCACGTTGTGCCTGCATGGTGCCCACCTGAGCGCGCACGTTGAACAGCGGGATCTGGTTGGCGCGCTGCTGTTCCTGCCAGTTGCCCAGCTCCTGCGAGGCGCTGCCCAAGGAGGCCGCAAAACCACCCAGTTGGGGCTTAAAAAACCCTGCGGCTACGTTGAACCAGTTGGGGTTAGCGTAACGCGCCTCCAACGCGGCCTCGGCGTTCTTCAGGCTCTCCAGTAGGTCCTGGCTGTTGCTAGGCGCACCAGGGCCTGTTACCGGCAGATTTTGAAGAGCATTCAAGCCGGAGGTTACGTCGTTCGTTGGCAAGGGTGCTTTAGTTTCTGTTCCCATGATTTATTCCTTAACCTTCGCCGTAAGAATTGGGGTCAAGATTGGTACCGACATTTGCGGGCGGAACGGAAACCGTGCCGTTGTAGTTCCTGCTGGTATCCGGTGTAGAAGAAGTATCGGCGTTGGTAAAGAGGTTGCCCGCCCAGTTCGTGAACCTGTCTCCCAGAGAGGTACCGGGCACCGTGGTGTACGTGCCGTCTGCGTTCCTGACCGTAGTGCCAGCCGTGGGGTTGAACAATCCAGCGGCGGTGGCACCCAAGCCCGCGATAGCGGACAAAGGCGAGCCGGTGGCCGTGGTGTTGACGGTAGTTGGCAACTGCGCACCAGACATGATGCTGGCCTGCTTGTTGAGGATGTCCAAAGGCGCAAGTTGCCGGTTCTGGTTGATCGTCTGCTCTTGGGCACCCAAGGTGGCCAAGGCGTTGACATCGGCCAGGCCCTGTGTCTGCGTCTGGTTGGCCAACGCGGCTTGGCCGGTGCCCACGTCGCGGTACAGTTGGCCTTGCTGGGCGGCCATGTTGCCCGCCACTTGGCCAGCGGTGGTCTGGTTGGTGTTGAACTGGTTCTGCAGGGTACCAGCGGTGTTGCCTGCTTGGATCTGGGCGGCGCGTTGCGCTTGGGCAGCGGCCAGCGCCTGCGCGTAGCCAGACTGCAGCGCCTTGCTCTGCTCACCTAGGGCACCGATGTTGGCGTTGGAGATGCCCAAGGCCAGCGCGTTGGCACCGCGCTGCGAGCCAAACTGGCCGCCGCCGACCGCGCCTGCGGTGATGCCCGGCGACAGGTTCTGCTGGATGTTCTGCTGGTTTGCCAGACGGATCTGGTCCACCACGTTCTGGGTGTACGGGTTCATGTACCCGCCCACCAGGTCAGCCGAGCTGCTGGTACCTGCTGTCAGGTAGGGGTTAGCCTGCGACAAGCCGCTGGTGGTGGTTGCCGCCTGCAGGTATGGGTTGGCGGCACCGGTAATGTCAGTGGCACCCGCCTGCCCAAAAGATTGACCCGCTTGTGTTAGGCCGGGTTGGTAGTTGCCGACGTTTGAGGCCACGTTTGTGAACGCGGCATTTTGGTTTGCGGTAGGGTTCCAGGCTGAGTTAACACCCGTGGCGTTTGCTACCGCGTTTGCGCCAGCGGTTGTTCCGCTTTGCGCAAGGTTCGACATGGAATTGTTGTACCACGCCGGTGTGGTCGTTTCCGTTGTTTGCGAACTTTGGGTTAAATCAGGCATTCTTTTTCCCCTTTGAGGACTTCAGGTATTCTAACGGGGACTTGGCATCTGGGGGTAGCTTGTCGGGCGGCGCAGAGCGCGCGCGAGAGCGGATGGCCTGGACCATCTCGTTGAGCTTCTCCGCACCGGCTTTGTTGGACCCGTTGCCCAAGGCGGCCACCACGTCGGCGCTGAACACGTACTCGCCGTTGGCCAGCATGGCCGTGATGTCGTCGCTGGTGCCGTCACCCTTGCCCTCAACGTACTTGCCGCCCAGGCCCTCCAAGCCGCCCGTGCGGAACACCGGCGTGCCGTCGTACTCGGGGTGCTCGTGGTCGTTGGGCTGTCCGCCCTCGGCCAAGGTCACGCCGCGAGCGCGCAGCACAGCGGCGAGCTGGGGTAATACCTTGGGGTTGTACGGCGCGCCCATTTGGCCTTGTTGCAGGAGCAGGGGCCTGGCCACTTTGCCGTCAAAGCCTAGGGAACCAAGGCCCTTTAACGCGGCCATTACGTCGCTGGTAGAGCTATCCGCCCGACCGCCTTCCTCTAAATGCACCAGCCCACCATGCGCGTACATGGGCTGGGCCGCGTAAGGTTGGTAGTTCATCTGAGCCACGTTCACCGACACGGGGTCGGTGGCGTCGCCGTAGTCGTACACGGAGGGGGCGGAAGGTGTCATGGTGTCGTAGAGCTGTTTAAGTTGACGTTCGGACGATCCGTTGCCCATCTTGCCAACCGTCAACAGCTTGCCCGGAACGGCGGCTTGGTCGGTATAGCCGGTTGTTGGCGATGCACCGGTTGTCGGCAAAGCCCCGACAACGGTAGGCGCGGCGGGAGCCCTCGGTGTTGTAGGCAACGCCGATACGGGGTTGTTTGTGCCCTGCGCGGCGGCCAGTTGGTCAGCGGTAAGCGTGCCCGCCGCCGCTTGAGCCGCGCCCGCAGAGCCGGGGCTCGTGCCGGAGGCAACGGCCTCGTTGGGGGATCGGGTCAGGTTGTTCGCGGCAGCGGTGCCGCCGGTAAGGTCCGCCACGTTGGAGGTGCCGTAGGCTGCGGATTGTTGCGAATCCAACAGGTCACCGTTTGCAGCGGTTTGGGCACCCAGCGAGCCAGGGCTCGTACCCGAGGCCACTGCCTCATTGCCAATGGCGGTAAGGGTTCGCGGATTACCCAGCGCGTCTAAGCCACTGGTGGTGTCAACGCCGTAGGCTGCGGATTGTTGCGAATCCAACAGGTCACCGTTTGCAGCGGTTTGGGCACCCAAAGAGCCTGGGCTCGTACCCGAGGCCACTGCCTCGTTACCCCGGTCCGTGAGGGTTCGCGGGTTTCCCAATACGTCCAAACCGCTAGTGGTGTCAACGCCGTAGGCGGCCGACAGCTCTTCGGGGCTCAGGTTGCCCGCAACGGCCTCTTGCGCACCCAGTGAGCCCGGGCTCGTACCCGAGGCTACGGCCTGGTTGTTGGTGGGCAGCAGGCTGTCGTCCACCGCCTCGTTATCCGACGCCTGCTGCACGTCAGCATCGGTGTTCATTTCCATGACCGTGGCCAGCGCGGTATCAGGGTCCACGCCCGATGCCACTAAAGTGTTGAAGTCGTTCTGCACCGCCTCGGAGGCATCGGCGGTCTTGGTGCCGGACGTTGCTGAGTTTAACAATGTGTTCGCAAAGGACCCTACAGCCGAATTTATGATCTGGTCTTGGCTTTGGCCGGAGAGCACGCCCTTGACGATGCCGGTGCCCAAGCTGGACACCGTGTTCGCAATTGTGGGGTTACTGATGACGCTCTTCACCTCAGACGCGACCTCTGGAGAAACGTATTGCGATGTTAGGACACCCATGGCAGCGTTTGCTAACGCGTCTTTTGGGTTTTGCCCCCGCGCCATTGCAATTCCAGCATTCACTGCCGCCGCACCAATGGCGTTGGCAGCAACGGTGCTAGTTACCAAGCCGGAGCTAACAAGGGATGCCCCAATTTGATTGCCAAGACCACCAGTCGCCGCGCCTATCCCTGCCGCTAAACCCAAATTTAATAGATTTTGACCATTTTTTTGCAAAAAATTGCCTACAAATCCAGCGGCGCCACGGTCTTCCTCTTGCCCGAGAAAATTTAAGTTGGTGTCATACGCATTCCATTTTCCGTCACCAAGATCGTAGTTGTAACCAACCACATCAAAAGTTTGCTGGTTATCGCCCCTAGTATTTCCGGTAGACTTTACGTTTGGGGTCACATAGCCCAACTGCACTAACTGTTGAACTTCAATGGGAAGTTTTGCGACTGCCTCCGCAACGACTATCTCACGCTGGGTTGGCATGCGATAGCCTGAAAGAGGCTGACCGCGCTCACCAGTATAGGTATAGGCAATAGCGCCGGGTGTGTTTGCAGTAATTGCCGCTGGCGGCGCATCAAAAATATCTGGACGTCCGGGCATGCTTATCTCCTAATCGTGTCGGCAAGGGCAAACGCCCAATTTTGCCAAGTATCAAACCCGTGCGCACCCGGCGCGCCAGGGAAGCGGCCAATGCCGGACAGGGCGTTCGCCCATTCCCGCCACTGCGACTCGGGCGACACACCCAACTGGTTGGCCGCGAACAGCTCGGACATGAGCGCGCACCAAGTGTCCCACGTGAGGTTCCGTGGGTCGTAAATCTGCGCGATCATGGGTTACCCGTGCCGCGCACGTCGCCGGTGGTCAGGGACAGCAGCACGCGGCCAGTCTGGTAGTTGCCGCCCGCGACGTTGGACTCAAAGCGCAACCGCATCTCGCGGCGCTGCTCGCGCATGTCGATCTTGAGCGTGTCGGGGGTGAAGTAGTAGGGAGCCGAATCGACCGTAGCTTCGTCCGCATAGCCCTCACCGGTGATCACCACGCTCATTTCGCCGCTTTGGATGAAGTCGGGCTCAATGCGCTCAATGCGGGTCCACAGGTTGTCGCCGGGCTGCTGCTGGCTACCAACTAGGCCACCCAAGGTGCCCACGCTGAACGTCTCAAAGTAGCTCTGGATGGCGGTGACGTTGGTCAGGTAGATCTCATCGTTGCCCGACTCATGCTGCCACAGGGTGTACTTGCCCGTGGTGTTGGCGACGTTCCCTGCCCAGATGGGCTTCGGGAACACCTCGGAGAACACGCCCGCAGAGCGGCGCGCACCCAGAGCCTGGCCAGCGTCGTACCATGCCTTCTCACGCACGTTGTAGATCACGGCGTCAGTGCATTCGGTGGCATTGCCGCGCGGATAGAACCACCAGATCTCGCCGTACCGGGGGACCTTGGTCGCCCACACCTTCTGGCGCTGGGCCAGGTTGATGTTGTCAAAGAAGTAGTTCTGGTTGTTGGTGTTCGGGATCTCTTGGACCTGGCCGCCGTACATCAGGAAGCGGTCAACGCCCGCCCAGTAGTAGATGCCGTCGTACTCCACCACGCTGCTGGAGGACATGATGGAGGTCTGGCTGCTCACCAGGTCATACGTCCAGTAGTAGTTCACGCCGCCCGCAGACGTGGGCTGGAAGCTGACGCGGATGAGGGCGTCGGCAGCCCAGAACAGGCCGGACGGCGACGTGGAGCCGCCCCGGATGGGCAAACCCTTGACGATCTTGCCGGTGGCCACGTTGTTGCTGTTTGCGTCTGCAGCGACCCAGTTGGCAAAATCACCGGCGCTGGAGTTCTGGATCAGGCCGTTGTTGCCATAGACGAACAGGTACGGGTGGAGCACCACACACCCGCCGCTGACGGAGATGTTGTTGTCAAAGGTGGCCGTGATGCTGGCCGACGCCGTGGCTGCGGCGGACATCGTCACCGCTGTTCCTAGCACAGATACCACCGTCGTCCCAACAGGGATGCCCGTGCCGGTAATGGATTGCCCAGCACCCACCCGCACGTTTGCCGCCGCGAGGGTAAACGTGGTGCTGGTACTGACGGTGGTTCCCGTTGCAGTAAACACGCCCACCTTGGACATCGTCAGGCTACCGGACGTGCCGGGGAACGTCCCGTACAGCACCGGCGTGTTTGTGTCGGAGGCGATGTAGGACAGGTTCTGGCCAGGGTGCGCCACCAGGTTGTTGGTGTTGTTGCCGGTGGAGTCGTAGGCGATGTCAAACTGCCACAGGTTGTTGTCGTTGGCCGTGAAGTCACTCAGGGTGTACGCATACGGACCGGAGCCCACGCCGTCATCGTTATCGGTGATCCACTGCTCCAAGCCGTTGTTGTAGCCCGAGACCACGTAGTTGAAGCCGCCCACGGAGGTCATGGCCATGCCACGGGACAGGCCCGCCGCGTTCAAGAAGATGCCCTTGTACCCGCCCATCTTGCGGGGGCGGTTGCGCTGAAAGCGCATCCACAGGCCATCGGTGTAGCAGGGAGCGTCAAAGCGCGTACCGTCCCGCTGGATTCCAGCGGGGATCTCCATTGATACGACTTTGCTTGTCATTAGAACGTGCCTCCGGAGATGCCACCCAGCGCGGTCACGGTCCCGTTCATGGACAACCCTGTCGCGCTGTAGCTACCGACAGACGTGGCGTTGATGACAAACGCAACGGTACCAGCGGACGGCAGGTAGATGCCGGACACCAGGTCCCCCGTGAATTTAATCGAGGGCACCGCAGTCGAGCCGTTGCCCACCGTCAGCGAGGTGATGGTGCCGGTCGAGCCGGACGCGGCGTTGTAGACGTTGGTGCCGTCGCAGATGAGCACCAAGGACGTGCCCTGGGCGACGGTTGCCGTAGCCCCGCCGACCACCGAGGTCTTCACGGTGAAGGTAAAGGCCCCCGTGGTGTTGTTGGTGAAGGTGTACAACTGCACCGTGGACGGCACGATGACGATCTGGTTGGACGTCAGGGTCCCG
>Ga0209191_1000146_pt1 | contig 56788 bp, 55 predicted proteins | sample S_130626_EF_Meta_FD_187320 | JGI IMG/M metagenome (GOLD analysis project Ga0209191, IMG submission 187320) | Freshwater microbial communities from Lake Simoncouche, Canada to study carbon cycling - S_130626_EF_MetaG (SPAdes) (version 2) | ecosystem: Environmental > Aquatic > Freshwater > Lake ...
CAAACAAATGCTCCATTGAGTTTTGCAATTCTTCTAGGGACCTTAATTCAAGCTGTCGTTGACGGTAATGCTTTGCACGAATCGGTAATTCAATGAAAAGAGAAATTATTTTAAAAAAATTAAATATAATAAAAAATCCAACAAATCCAAGAATCATAAAAAGATTCATCGATAAATCAATTCGGTAAGTTCGCCAATACATGGTGATGTGTCCTTGGTTATTCGCAAATAACCAAGCCGTAACAACTGCAGTGATAGCTAAAATAGCCAACCAACTAATCAAGCGCATTATTTTTTATCACCTATCTCTTGACGATTGGAAGAGGGATTTTTATCTAATTCTTGTAAATTTTTAAGCATGAGTTCAATTTCTGCCGTTACTTTCTGTGTATTCACATCATTCGGTAAAAAGTTTTTTTCAACCAAATTTTTAACCGTCATGACTTCTTGACTCGTCTGCTTGATATTGCCATTGAGTAGTAAAGTCCTAGCGGTTAAAAGTCGCACTAAAATTTCTTCGCGTAACATTTTTTGACTGTAATCCGTCATTGCTAAGTAAGTAACGCTAGAGTCTAATACCTGAACCTTGACCAATTGATTGAAGTAACTCTTGAGAGGATCCCAGGCGTAGTTCCCAACTTTAGCCCACCATCTCATCTCAGCATTAGCAGAAGGGTTTTTAACCTCTCCGACCCGGGTAACACTAACTTGAGACTCTTCTGAGGTTTGCGATTGTTCGTATGGGCGGATAGGTAGTTGTTCAATTAAATTACTTAAAGTATTTAATTTTTCAAAAATCTCAAGAGATGCCTTGATTCTCGCTGGAGAACTATTGACATTATCAGCCTGCACATCGAGTGAACGTCCCAAGATTTGATTGAAGTTAATCAATTGTTGGCTATTGGTTGCTGAAACTGCTTCTATTTTTTTGATCTGTTGCGATAATGCATAAATCTTTGTTCCTGCCCAAATCATAAGAAGAACGATCAGGAACGCTCCAATCATCAATAACCAATTCTGAACTGGATTTTTCAATGGTGAGCCTTTTATAGCTTCGGATTGTTGCTCATCAGTCATGCTGCTTCATTCTTCTCTATCCATAATTAATTTAACTCATTACATCATAATGCTGTTTTACATAGGTGAAGCAGGGTTTTAATCAGATCTTCGTCTCCAGGCTCAATCATTTGCACGAATCCTAATCCTATTTGTTGAATTTTGGCATAAATTCTTGGGTGAGAAACGATGGCCTTATCATGACTTAAAAAATGGGCATCAATGCCTAATTCAGGCAATCTAGTCGCAAGAAAGTCGCCAGCCTGTGAAGAATTAAAAACCCACAAAGATGGTTGTGTGGGATCAATCAATTTCCATGCGGGGTCATCTAATGACAAAGCTTGACGTTGGTACACAGAAAACTCTTCGATTTGCGCCCCAGCGTCCGTTAAATTCTCTGCAAGAAAATCTCTACCACCTACGCCGTGAATCATCACCATCCGGCAATCTTTCCAATCAGCTTGGGTGTGTTGTAAAGCTTGCCACAAGCCCTCCGAGTCCCATGCAGATAGATCAGTTGGTTTTACAATCTGCTGAAAAGAAATGCCAGCATCAATAATACTTTTTTCACTTCCGCCACCGACTACAGCTACATGCAGATGGCTAGGCCACTTCAAACCGTGTTTTTTTAAGAGTCGATCACTCATTAAAAAAGCATTAGGACTCACAAAGCTCACCCATTTCGCTTGCAATAATGCATGGTGGATGGCTTCAGCTAATCCTGCATGATCAACGGGAACAATCTCAATGAGAGGTAAAGAAATCACCGGGATATCTATTTGATGTTCTAAAAATATCTCAGACAGACGCTTTTGGAGTTTGATATTTTGCGTCTGTGGTCTAGTGATAATAATTTTTGCGAATTGCATTTATTTAATTTACTTTCCTAAGTTCGCAATCAGTTGCTCAGCGCCATCTTGAATCAAGGAGTTTGCCACAAGGTTCCCTAAATCTATCGCTTGTTGAACATCCTTTACCAACGCGTTAGAACTTGCTTCGATAATATGAGTCCCATCCATATTGGCTACCAGCGCTTGAAGATGTAAAGTGGTTTGGCAATCATCCCAAGTCGCATAGGCTGCAATAGGAATCTCACAAGACCCCCCAAGCCTTCTTGAGACCTGTCGCTCGGCATTGACTTGATACGTGGCGAATACGTCTCGTAGGGGGCTTAATTGCTCTGCAAGAGTCTGATTATTCGCTAGGATTTCAATACCCAAAGCACCTTGACCTGCGGCCGGTAGCATATCCTCCGGTAAGATGTTCATCTTGATTCTGGAGGAAAGCTCCAAGCGCGTCAGCCCTGCCGTAGCCAGAATCATTGCATCAAACTCACCACGGTCTAATTTAGCTAACCTTGTATCTAAATTACCACGTAAAGGCACAACCTCTATATGTGGGAAGTTCTTTTTAACTTGAGCCTCTCTTCTTAAACTGGAGGTGCCTAGTTTTGAACCTATATGCATTTGTTTTAGGGAATCAAATTGATTAGAAACAAATGCGTCAGATGGATCTTCACGCTCTAAAATCGCCGTTAATTCAAATCCATTTGGCATGTCCATGGGAACGTCTTTAAGGGAATGAACCGCTAAATCAGCACGCCCCTCTAAAAGAGCATTTTCTAATTCTTTTATAAATAAACCTTTTCCACCAATTTTTGATAAGCTTTTATCCAAAATTTGGTCGCCCTTGGTGGTCATTCCTAGAATAGTAATTGCACAATATGGATATAATCCTTGTAATAGTGCTTGAACGTGTTTTGCTTGCCACATGGCGAGCCGACTTTCACGAGAAGCAATGACTAACCTCTCTGGGGGCATTAAACTTATATTCATGTCATCATCCAATAATTCACTCGATAATAAATCACAAGCGTGGTCTGCACGTTTTTCTGAACCAGTTTCGGAGCTTGTTCAACGATATACCGCCTCCATTGGCTTCGATTACCGCATGGCCGAAGTCGATATTCAAGGTTCTATCGCTCACGCTCAAATGCTAAGTGAACAGGGCATTATCAGCTTAGAGGACTACTCTAAGATTCACTCAGGCCTTCAACAAATTTTGCAAGATATTCAACAAGGTCATTTTACTTGGAAATTAGAGTTAGAAGATGTTCATCTCAACATTGAAGCAAGATTAACCCAATTAATCGGTGATGCTGGCAAACGTTTACATACTGCAAGATCGCGGAACGATCAAGTAGCAACGGATATTCGTTTATGGTTAAGAGATAGTATTGACCAATCCATCCATCAACTTCAAGAACTTCGTTTGGGCTTTTGCTCACTTGCTGAAAAATATACCCACATGATCATGCCTGGGTTTACCCATTTACAGGTCGCTCAACCCATCACCGTTGGTCATCACCTCATGGCTTACGTAGAAATGCTTGGAAGAGACGTGAGTCGCTTACAAGACTGTCGTCGAAGACTCAATTATCTGCCACTTGGTTCAGCAGCTTTAGCCGGCACTAGCTACCCAATCAATCGGCAACGAGTTGCTGAACTCCTGAGTTTTGATGGTGTTTGTGAAAACTCCTTGGATGCAGTATCCGATCGTGATTTTGCAATTGAATTTTGTGCTTGTGTTAGCTTAGTCATGACGCATATCTCTCGCTTTTCTGAGGAGTTGGTAATTTGGATGAGTCCTCAGTTTGGCTTTATCCAATTGCCCGATCGATTCTGTACAGGTAGTTCGATCATGCCGCAAAAGAAAAATCCCGATGTGCCAGAGCTTGCACGCGGAAAAACTGGTCGAGTCAATGGGAATTTAATTAGTTTGTTAACCCTGATGAAGGGCCAAGCTCTTGCTTACAACAAAGATAATCAAGAGGATAAAGAACCTTTATTTGATTCGGCAGATACCTTAATTGATACCCTTCGTATTTTTGCCGATATGGTGCCACACATTACATTTAATGAAATGGCCATGCGACAAGCGGTACAAAAAGGATTTGCAACAGCCACCGATTTGGCTGATTACTTGGTTAAAAAAGGCATGGCATTTAGGGATGCTCACGAGGCAGTTGCTAATGCCGTCAAAGTTTGCGCTTCAAAGAATATTGACTTAGCGGATTTGAGTCTTGCTGATCTCCAACAGGCATGCCATCTCTCCGATGATGCCATGATGGGCGAGGATGTGTTTTTAGTATTGACGCTTGAGGGGTCTGTTCAAGGGCGCAGCCACATTGGTGGTACTGCACCCGTTCGCGTTATCGAGGCAATCGCTAAAGTCAGGGCAAGTATTTTGAATACTTAGTGGATTAGGTGTTCTTCACACAATCCACAAAGTAAGTCTTGCGACCGTGCTCTTCTTCTTTTACTAAGCCATGAATGTCAGTTTCAAAACCAGGGAACTTCTCATTGAACTCTCTTGCAAATTTTAAGTAATCTACAATCCTTTTATTGAAACGTTCACCAGGAATGAGTAACGGAATCCCTGGAGGATATGGTGTTACCAACATCGCTGTAATACGGTTTTCTAATTCGTCAATATTAACGCGTTCAATATCACGATGTGCCATTTTTGCAAACGCCTCTGAAGGAGGCATTGCGGGAATCATATCCGATAAATACATCTCGGTTGTCATCCGAGCTACATCGTGACTGCGATAAAAATCATGAATTTTATTAGCGATATCTTTCAGGCCCATGCGCTCATATTGCGGAAACTTCGTTGAAAAATCAGGTAAAACACGCCAAATCGGCATATTTTTATCGTAATGATCTTTAAATTGTTGTAACTCGGCTACGAGCGTATTCCACCGGCCTTTGGTAATCCCAATCGTAAACATAATGAAAAACGAGTACAAACCAGTTTTTTCAACAATCACACCGTGCTCAGCAAGATACTTTGTCACAATAATTGCTGGAACGCCTTCAGCACCAAAGTTGCCTTCAATATCTATCCCAGGCGTCACAACGGTGGCTTTAATGGGATCGAGCATGTTGAAACCTTCAGCTAAATTGCCAAAGTTATGCCAAGTATCATTTTTATGCAAAATCCAATCATCTTGCACGCCAATACCTGAGTCTGATAAATGGTCCGGGCCCCAAACTTTGAACCACCAGTCATGGCCATATTCTTCATCAACTTTTAACATAGCGCGACGAAAATCAATTGCTTCAGCGATAGACTCTTCAACAAGCGCAGTGCCACCCGGAGGCTCCATCATCGCTGCAGCAACGTCACATGAAGCAATAATCGCGTACTGAGGACTTGTGGATGTATGCATCAAATAAGATTCATTAAAACAGGTTGGGTCTAATTTACGCTCTTCAGAGTCTTGCACCAAAATTTGCGATGCCTGTGAAATACCAGCTAATAATTTATGAGTGGATTGCGTCGCAAATACTAAACTTTTCTTGGGACGATTGCGATCACGTCCTACTGCATGCATGTTTTTATAAAAATCATGGAAGGTTGCATGTGGTAACCATGCTTCATCAAAGTGCAGAGAGTCGACTCTACCATCTAACATCTCCTTAATCATTTCAACGTTATACACAATGCCATCATAGGTACTTTGTGTAATCGTTAAAACCCGCGGCATAACATTTTTATCTTTAATAAATGGGTTGTTATCAATCTTTTTCTGAATATTTGCCCACTCAAATTCCTCTTTAGGAATCGGTCCGATAATACCAAAATTATTTCTCGTTGGCATCAAAAATACGGGGATAGCACCCATCATCATGATCGAGTGAAGTACCGATTTATGACAGTTACGATCTACGATCACGACATCTCCAGGAGCTACTGTGGAGTGCCAAACAATTTTATTGGACGTAGATGTGCCATTGGTAACAAAATATAAATGGTCAACACCAAATATACGTGCCGCGTTGCGCTCAGAAGCAGCCACTGGGCCGGTATGATCCAATAACTGTCCGAGTTCTTCCACTGCATTACAGACGTCAGCACGCAGCATATTTTCGCCAAAAAATTGGTGAAATATTTGCCCAACTGGACTCTTTAAAAAAGCAACTCCACCTGAATGGCCTGGGCAATGCCAAGAATACGATCCCTCAGATGCATAATGAATTAAGGATTTAAAAAATGGTGGGGCTAAGGAGTCTAAGTAAACTTTTGCTTCACGAATGATGTGCCGAGCCACAAATTCAGGAGTATCTTCATTCATGTGAATAAAGCCATGAAGCTCTCTTAAAATGTCATTCGGAATGTGTCTAGATGTCTTGGTTTCACCATACAAAAAGATCGGAATATCTTCATTACGACGACGTACCGCTTTGACAAATAAGCGGATCTCTTCAATAATTTTTGTCATACCTTCTGGATCAGGATCAATAAACTCTTCATCATCAATCGACAAAATAAAACAGGATGCGCGAGCAGCTTGTTGAGCAAATGAAGTCAAATCGCCATAACTTGTTAAACCCAAAACCTCCATACCCTCATTTTGAATCGATTCAGCTAGATCACGAATACCAGAACCTGAAATATTTTCTGAACGGAAGTCTTCATCAATGACGACGATGGGGAATTTAAGCTTCATGGATTTCCTTTTAAAAAGGGTTATTAAGTTGAACCAATTATCAACTGAAATTCTTTCAATTGTAAAAAACTGTCCGCTTCACTAATGATGGTCCGCTCCAGGTCTTCTCATACTTTTTTTTACAAATAGATACTTTTAATCACTTTTTCTTACATACTTCAACAAATTTCTACATTTTTAAACATATCCTCACTTTTTCTTACGAAAAAGTGGTTTTATTGATTTTTTACTATACAACACCAAAAAGCATGAATTTAGTTGGAATATGCAGTTTGTTCACACGTCACCTTATGATAAAGACGGTATGTCAATCGGTGAACTGAACCTTAGTCTACTTCTGCTCAAGCTTATGAGTCTGCAGGAAAAATACCTATCAAAACGAACCGGTCAATTACTTTTACAAGTAGTTAAGTCTTTGGTAATGTAACTCCGACTTGCCCTTGATATTTGCCATTTCGATCTTTATAAGAGGTCTCGCAAACTTCATCACTCTCAAAGAACAAAACCTGTGCACAGCCTTCACCAGCATAGATTTTGGCTGGTAATGGTGTCGTATTGGAAAACTCTAAGGTTACATATCCTTCCCACTCAGGCTCAAATGGGGTGACGTTGACGATAATCCCACACCTTGCATAGGTACTTTTTCCCACGCAAATAGTCAGAACATTTCTCGGGATTCGGAAATACTCAACAGTTCTTGCTAAAGCAAATGAATTTGGGGGAATGATACAAACCTCCCCATGAAAATCAACGAAAGATTTTTCATCAAAATTTTTCGGGTCAACAATGGTGCTATTTATGTTTGTAAAAATCTTAAACTCGGGCGCACAACGAATATCATAGCCATAACTAGAAGTACCATAACTGACAATTTTTTGTCCCGCATCGTTTGTGCGAATTTGTCCTGGCTCAAATGGTTCAATCATACCGTGCTCGGCACCCATTTTTCTTATCCAACGATCTGATTTAATTGCCATTTCGATTGTTCTTTACTTAAATTAAATGAATTTCATTATGATACTGGTATAGCTTAATTAGGTGTTCTGAATTGGATTCTTTGGGCACCTTCATACACTAAAAAGTGCTCTCCAGAACAGCGCGCCATGATGGTCATTTTAATTTGTTTTGCTAGTGATAGTCCCATTTGCGTGACTCCTGATCGAGTAAGTAAAAATGGGATGCCCATTTGTCCACCCTTAATGACCATCTCAGAGGTCAATCTTCCAGTTGTATAAAAAATTAACTGCTCTCCTGTAATTTGATCAAGCCACATGAGTCCTGAAATTGCATCTACTGCATTGTGACGACCCACGTCCTCAATAAAGTAAATCAACTCTAGCCCAGCTTCGCTATTTTTAAACACAGCACAGGCATGCACAGATCCAGCTTTTTTATAAATGGATGGGTGGGTGCGTATGCAGTCAATCACTTGTTCAATACGTTCTTGAGATAAATAAACCTTTTCCGGTAACTGAAGTGTCTCTATCTCACTCATAAAGTCGCCAAACATCGTCCCTTGTCCACATCCAGATGTCACAGTTTTTTTCTCGGTTCGTTGCACGACTGACTCTGGCGAGATATTCGTTTTTACCGCTACGGAGTCAGTCTCCCAATCCACCTGAATACTTTGTATATCCGTAATGGCTGAAACTAAACGTTGGTTTCTTAAATAACCTAATGTTAGAGCTTCAGGCGCCCCTCCAAGGGTCATCAATGTGACCAATTCTTTTTTATCTAGGTAAATGGTTAAGGGGCGCTCACCTGGAATTTCAATATCTTGGACTCGCCCCTTTTCATCCATCACCTGGATTTGATGAGTTAGGGGAAGGGCCTCATTTGAAAGCTGGGGGCGATAAGAGTTCATGGGGTGATAATACAAGAAAGCCCTTTATGAAGAACATAAAGGGCTGATTTATTTTTTAATGGATTATTTTTTGGGGGCTTCTACAGGCTTAACAGCTGCATTCGCTACTTCAGCTGGCTTGGCAACAGGTGCAGCAGTAGAAGCTGCCACTTCAGGAGCCTTGAATTCGCCTGGTTCAACACAGTCAGGTGTTGAGACTACTTTATCCTTCACGGCATATGTTTTTGCAACTTTGTTTTGTGCATTGCAAAGTAAATATGCCGCTTTTTTATCGCCATGCGCGGCTTTCGCTTTGGCTAACGCAGCAGCTTCTTTTGCTTCAGGAGTTAAATCTGGTAATTTAGCTATGCTGGCAAATGATATACTCATTGCAACTAGAGTGGCAGATGTTAAATACGCTATTTTTCTCATGATGTAGTCCTAACTATTTTCTTGGCAATATTACTTAAGGGCGCATTCTCAGGTTCACGCGAAGCGGGTATTTTTCCTGAATTAATATCGTCTAACCAAATACCGTGATGCTGACGAGCCCAAGATTCATCACAGTAACCTGTTTTCATACCGTCAATGGCGCCTTCAGTACCGATAGTGCCAATATAGATGTGACCCATCACAAGTACCATAATGAGTAAAGCACTAATTAAATGCACAATGTTGGCAATTTGCATCGTGCCGCGCCAATACTCAAGGCCTGGAACAATCATATCTAACACCCATCCCGAACCAGCAACAATAGATCCCAAAACGGTCATACCCAACCAAAAGTAAATTTTCTCACCTGCATTAAACCTTGCGGCGTCCACGTGCCCAAAAATACCTCCACCAGATTTGAGCCAAGCCCAATCGCCTTTTTGTGGAAAATTATCTTTCACTAACATCACAAAAAATACGATGATACAAACGGTAAAGAGCGGTCCGACGATGTTGTGTACATTTTTGAAGATAAACAAAATGATGCCGTGTACAGTGTGTCCAATAATTGGCATTAAGACATGCTTGCCAAATAAAATAAATAATCCTGTAATAGCCAAGGACACAAAACTATAAGCCATTGTCCAGTGAACCAATCTCTCAAGAGCTGTGAAACGTTCTATTTTTCTTCCAGTAGGAGCTTGGTTGAGCTTAATAGGACCTTTCATAAAATAGAGCAGGGCAATACCTGATGCTGCTAAAACAATGAGCCATCCACCAAACACAGTAATGACTCCATTACGCAGCAAGCGCCATTCTTGACCTGATTTTTGAATCAGAACACCCGCTTCTTTATCGGGAATTGAAACATAATGCGCTTGATCAGAATTCACAGCACGCCATACTGGAGAATTGTTTGCTGGTTGTGTTACTTCACGTTCTTGCTGCGCCTTTGCATCAGACCCTTTTTCTACATCCATAATGTTTGCGGATTCTACTTTAGGGGCAGGCGATTGCGCATGGGCAAAACCAAGCACTGAACAAACGAATACCACCGTGAAACTTGCAAGTAGTTGTTTGAAATGATTCATGCCTTATCCTTTTAAAAAATTACTCGACGCGGGTATATTCGTCTTGCCCTTTTGCACGAGACTTTAACTGTGCTTCCCAGCTTGTTTTGTCGCCAGGAGTCCAATTTTTCTCCACATAATCATTTTTAGCACCCATATAAGATGGCAAATCTACATTTTTTCTGGATCCAAGGTTCTGAACTTTTTCAGAACAGGCCACTAAAAATAAAGATAGCAATAACGTGGAAATGATTTTCATGATTTCGCTCCAGTTGTAGCAGAAGCGGCATCTTTCTTCGGCATACCGTAAGCAGTACCCCATCCAAATACATCACCCCCAGCTGCTTTACCATTACTTTGACGATGCGTTACACGATTTCTAAAAATATCTGCAACCACGTCGCCATCACCCGCTAATAGGGCCTTGGTTGAACACATTTCAGCGCAAGCAGGCAACTTACCTTCAGCTAAACGGTTACGACCATATTTCTCAAATTCAGCTTGTGAGCCATGCTCCTCAGGACCACCGGCACAGAAAGTACATTTATCCATCTTACCGCGCATACCAAAGGTGCCTTGGCTTGGGAACTGAGGCGCTCCAAAAGGACAAGCATAAGAACAATACCCACAACCAATACAGGTATCTTTATTGTGTAGTACAACACCTTCGTCAGTTTTATAAAAACAATCAACTGGGCAAACTGCCATACAAGGTGCGTCAGAGCAATGCATACAAGCTACAGAAATAGATTTTTCAGCACCAATTTCACCGTCGTTGATTGTTACAACACGACGACGATTAACGCCCCAAGGTACTTCATGTTCATTTTTACAGGCGGTAACACAACCATTGCATTCAATACAACGCTCTGCATCACATATAAATTTCATTCTTGCCATGATATTTTCCTCTGATCTTTATCTTTGTTTAGGCAAATTTTTCAATTTGACATACTGTCGTTTTCGACTCTTGCATCATCGTCACCGAGTCATAACCATAGGTTGTCACGTTATTCACGGGCTCTCCACGAACAACCGGCGCAGCTCCTTCTGGATAGTATTTCAACATATCTTTTCCTTCATACCAACCTGAGAAGTGGAACGGAATAAAGGCATGTTCAGCATCCACTCGGTTGGTAACAAGGGCTCGAACTTTAATCTTCGCCCCCGTCGGACTTTTCACCCAAACGTAATCATTATTTTTAATCCCACGATCAGCTGCTGCTTTGGGATTAATTTCAACAAAGTTTTCTTGCTGCAATTCAGCAAGCCAAGGATTCGACCGAGTTTCTTCACCACCACCTTCATACTCGACTAAACGACCTGAGGTAAGAATGATTGGGAACTTCTCATAAACTTTGTCAGCAATGTTCTTATCTTGCACAGTTTTATACAAAGTTGGTAATCTCCAGAACGCTTTTTTATCAGCTTGTGCAGGATATTTTGCTGTCAAATCTGGGCGTGTTCCATATAAAGGTTCACGATGTTTTGGAACTGGGTCCGGGAAATTCCAAACAACTGCGCGAGCTTTTGCATTGCCAAATGGATGGCAATTATGCACTTTAATCACGACACGCTGAATACCACCGGATAAGTCCGTTTTCCAGTTCTTCCCTTCAGCTGCTTTTTGCTCGGCTTCTGTTAAATCTGACCACCACCCGAGTTTCTTCAATAATATGTGATCAAACTCTGGGTAACCGGTTTTGATATCGGCATTTTTTGAGTAAGATCCATCTTCAGCCAACAAGCTGACGCCATCTTTTTCCACACCAAAGTTGGCGCGGAAATTGCCGCCACCATCCATCACCGTTTTGCTTGTGTCATACAGATTTGGAGATCCCGGATGTTTGAGTTCTGCAGTTCCCCAACACGGCCATGGCAATCCAAAATAATCGCCAGTTGTGTCATAACCTGTTTCTTTATCCACTCCGCCCTTTGACTTCAATGTCTTAGGATCAAATAGGTGCATATTACGCATGTGCGCTTTTAAACGGTCAGGCGTTTGGCCTGTATATCCAATGGTCCAGCAGGAACGATTGATTTCTGTAAGGATCGATTCAATTTGTGGCTCTTTCCAATCTTTACCTGCAAATTTAGAATCCATCATTTTGTAGTTTTTAGATAGCTCAGTACCAAACCCTAGACGATCAGCAAACGCATGCATCAACACGTGGTCAGGCACCGACTCAAAGAGCGGATTAATAACTTTTTCACGCCATTGAAGCGAACGGTTGGAAGCTGTACATGAACCAGATGTTTCAAATTGTGTAGCTGCAGGCAATAAATATACTTGACGATTTGCTACTGGAGTAGACCCTTCAATCTTCATCGCCGCCATACCAGCTGTAGCACTCGGATAAGGATCCACTACCACTAAGAGCTCCAATGCATCCATCGCTCTTTGCATATCAACACCACGGGTCTGCGAATTCGGTGCGTGACCCCAGAAGAACAAACCTTTTACATTACTAGGTTGATCAATGAGCTCATTCTTTTCAAGAACTGCATCTACCCAACGTGAAACCGTCGTACCAGATTTTTCCATCATGCCAGGTGAATATTGGGCCTTAATCCAGTCATAGTCAACATCCCAGACCTTTGCGAAATGCTTCCATGAACCCGCTGATAAACCGTAATAGCCTGGTAAAGAATCTGGATTAGGGCCAACGTCGGTTGCCCCTTGTACATTGTCGTGACCTCGGAAAATATTCGTGCCGCCGCCTGACTTTCCAACATTACCTAATGCCAGTTGCACAAGGCAAGACATTCTAACCATTGCATTGCCAGTCGTATGCTGAGTTTGCCCCATACACCACACAAGTGTCGATGGGCGATTTTTAGCCATCGTTTCAGCCACTTGATAGACCTGCGCTTCAGGAACGCCACATGCCTCTTCAACTGATTTTGGATCCCATTTTTCTAGAGCTTCTTTTTTGATTTGATCCATACCGTGAACACGGGCCTTCAAATAGTCTTTATCTTCCCAACCATTTTTGAAGATGTGATAGAGAACACCATATAAAAAAGGTATGTCGCTACCGGACCGAATTCTGACATATTGATCAGACTTTGCTGCTGTTCTGGTGTAGCGTGGGTCAACCACAATCACCTTACAGCCACTCTCTTTAGCATGCAGCAAGTGCAGCATGGAAACTGGATGGGCTTCAGCAGCGTTAGAGCCAATATACAAAGCAGCTTTCGCATTTTGCATATCATTGTAACTATTGGTCATCGCACCATAACCCCAGGTATTTGCTACTCCAGCAACCGTGGTGGAGTGACAAATACGTGCTTGGTGATCGGTATTGTTGGTACCAAAGAACGATACAAATTTACGAAGTAAATAAGCTTGTTCATTGTTATGCTTCGATGAACCAATAAAGAATAATGAGTCAGGGCCATTATCAGCCTTGAGTTGCTTCATCTTGGCAGTAATCTCTTCAAGTGCTGTTTCCCATGAGATCCGCTTGTACTTGCCATCAACTAACTTCATTGGATATTTCAAACGGTGCTCACCATGACCATGCTCACGAAGAGCTGCACCTTTAGCGCAATGCGCACCTAAGTTAATTGGTGAATCAAAGACTGCCTCTTGTCTTGTCCAAACACCATTTTCAACCACTGCATCCACCGCACAACCTACGGAACAATGAGAACATACAGTACGTTTGACAACAATCCCTTTTTCTCCGCCTGGACCCGGTTTAGAGCCCATCGCATCAGCTTTTTTAACTAATGTTAATTGTGAGCCAGCAATCCCAACGCCAACGCCAAGACCAGATCTTTTTAAGAAAGAGCGACGATCCATCGTTGGAATGATATTTTCCAGACCTCTGGATAAATGTTGTACAAAATGCTGCGAAGATGCAACGCGGCTACTAGATTTACGTGTCAGATTCATAGGAAATGTTCCTTAAAAGGGAATGCTTAAACTAATGTCGTTTTGTAATACTTTTTAATATGTTCAGTGAGCTGATAACCCTTTTTTTCCGGCGTCAGTACTTCCTCAACCTGAGCTATAACTTTGACACCTGGAGCTGTTTTAGACAGAACGACTGCCGTACCAGCGATTGCAGCGGCACCTGCGAAAAAATGCCTACGATTAAGTTGTTTAGTTGTAGATTTTGTCATTTTTAAAAACCCTATAACTTATTGAATATGTGTAAAACTTTTCATATAGGTAATTATGCTTCAAATTTGACACAAAAAGAGATTTTATTACTAGTGATTACCCTAAAGCATGTCAAAAGCCTGTCCTTCGATTGCAAAGAAGGTCCCTGCTAAAGCACCGACTAGCCCGTAATACTTAAGATTGGGATGATTTTGAAGAGTTTCAAATAACTCGCTTGACCAAGTACGAATATGTTGATCAAAAAATATTTTTTGCTGGGTAAGATTACAAACCCCCAAATCTTCTCCGGCAATTAAATACCTCATAACTTCACACAGGCAGGCAATGTGGTCTTCTGTTTCAGTAATATCTGATGAGGCTTGTAAATCTAATTTTTGCAAATCCGCACGCAACGCTGCTAAGGGTTTTTCATTTAAAAAACCTGTTAGATAGTAGGATCCGTATAAGAAAATTTCTTGTTTTCCAACACCAATAAACGCGTTTTCATATTCCTCTTGCCAGTCCTGTGCCCTTGAATCTTTTGCCATCTCTACCAAATCTTGCCATGGGCCATGCAGTAATGATGATTCATCTTGTTGCCCTACTTCTACATCTTGACCAAATTGTGCAATTTTTTCCAAAAGTTCTGTGGCAGGTGCTTCATAGAACAATAACGCAAGTAACCCATATAAATCTGCTCTCGCCAAATCTTCAGGGGATAAATTCGTATCTAAATCGAGAGATGTTTGTGGATGATTTTCTGTCATAAAATTTTTTGGCTTATTTTTAAGATTGCATCATGTCAATGACACGGCAATCACTACACATTTTTAATCGCTTTTGTGCTTCTCCGGAAAATGCTGGATGCGCGCCAATTTTGGTCAACATGGTTTCCATCATTTTTTCTGTAGCGAAAGGTTTGGCGCATTTAATACAATGAAAAGGCTTTGTTTCATTTAAGGTAACACGTGTTTTGCGTTGCTCAATCGTTTTCAATCTGGGCTGTAAGGTCAGAGCGCTCTCTGGGCAAGTGATTTGGCACAAGCCACACTGCACACAATTTTTTTCGATAAAGCCTAACTGCGGAATCTCTAAATGATCGAGTAAAGCGCCCTCAGGGCACGCACTCACACACGACATACAAAGCGTACAAGTGTCTTGATTGATGGCAAGACCGCCAATGCAAGATGCTGAGCTGAGTGGAATGGCTTCATCTTTACCAAGGGCAAGAGGGGCATGCTCTAGTAAATGCTCTAAAGACATCTCTAAAGTGGCGCGTTTTTCTTTTGCAAACGCAAAACTAGCTATTGGCACTAGGCTTTCTTTAGCCTCAAGACCGAATAGTGATTCATCCAAATACACCAGATCTTCAAGGTGCTCTGGTTTTTTAATGGCACTCATCTCAATCAGATGAACTCTTTCTTGATACCCCAAACCAAGCAGGATTTCTGAAGTGATCTTTATTTGTTGTTTTAAGAGGTTAATATATTGTGGTGATTCCTCACCGCTAGCTAAAATCGCTATTTCTGCAACACCATGAGTCAACATACCAAGCCACAAGTCGATGCCAGTAGAAGCAATATGATGCAGAGAAAATGGGAGGACGTGCGCGGGCAAGCCTTTGATTTTTTTGGGATGTATTCTTGCAGCCCTTCCCAAAGCATTGATCCACTGCTCTCCACCTTCAACTCCTGAATGGAAAAGCACCGTGGCTCCTGTACTAGACGTCATCGTCTGACTAAATGTATCAACGATGGTTTTTATTTTTGTACCCATATATGGCAAAGTTGGATTTGCATAGGTCATTGCCCCCGATGGGCAAGCCGTAGCACAAGCCCCACAGCCCATACATAAGTGCGGATTAACATTAACTCGACCTTTACCAGCCTCAAAGATGGAGGTAATTGCCTGTGTAGAACAAATCTCTATACAAGCGTTACAACCAACTTGCCCATTACGTCCATGGGCACAAATTTTTTCTTGGTAAGCAAAAAAACGGGGCTTTTCAAATTCGCCAATCGAATTGAGTACCTTAGATATCACTTGAACTTGCTGGAGCGGGTCTTCACCTGTAAAAAAGTATCCTTTGGGTGGCTCTGGTATTTGCATACAAGGCTCAGCGTGCAAATCAACAATCACATCAAACTCATCTTCCACAAGAGCATCTTTTTTCTGAAACTGAATCGCACCAATGGCTCCACAAGCTTTCTCACATTCTTGATGTGATTGACACGACTGCATGTCAATTTGAAAACTTTCATCAATTGCCCCTTCTGGGCAAGCATCAATACACGCTCCACATCGTGTACATAGATCTAACTGAATAGGATTAGAGGACTGCCAGGAAACTTTAAATTTGCCCAAAAAACCAGATACTTCTTGGACATTTGCATTGATAATCAGGTAATTTTTTTGAATTGGTAATATTGCACGATCATTTACAATGACGGTTACTGCTAAATCCTGCGCAAGTTCTTGCGCCAAAGCAAACGCTGTTTTACCTGGCCCAATAATGCATACCCGACCTCGGGTACTATCGTAACTAACCGTCGGTAATGGCTCTGGTGGCGGTAGTTTAGCTAATTCAAGTAAGGTGGCTATTTTCGGTTGCGCCTTTTGACTATCGCGACCCCAACCAGCGGTCTCACGAATATTGATAAACTGAATCGGTGCAACTAAGGGTTTTTCTGCTTGTGTACTAATGGCATGAAAAAGTTCCCGCTCCTGCGTACAAGCTACCACGATGGTTTCATCACCGGCAAGCTCTTTGATAAATGCGCCAATTTCCTGCCGGCATAAACCGTCATAAATTTTTTCGTGACCTTCCAAATACTTTTTAAAAAAAGCATCCTCCAGAGGCATCGTGTGATTACAGTTACAGACGAGTGTCCGAGTCATCAGATATTCCTTTAGTCATTGTTATTTGATCTTCTTGGGTCTGCTGCGAAACATCCTGCGTTACTGCATGAGTAACTTTTGGAGTTTCTTCATTCACAGCAAGATTGGGTTGATTTTCGGTTAAAACAACATCTGAAAATTTTTCTTCTACCTTGTTAAGTAAGCCTAACATGGAAGTTTGTGCCATTTTTTCCAACATTCCTGCTGGTAATGGGTCTTCTTTTGAATAATCGTCAATGTAAATATCCAAGCCATCCATAATGTTGTAATGCGGATCAGAAAACAGTTTTTTCATGGCGGCATGATGCACATCATCGCCCACATCAGCATTCACAAATATTGAGAAATCGGAATCCTTGTGCAGTTTCGCCACGTCATCCAACGTGGGCCCAACACTCTCTGATATGGATGGTTCCTCTAAACCATTGGCATGCTGTTGTTCAGGGACTAAAGGACTTAAAGCTTCTTTGGCCTCAGTCTGCACTTCACTTGGTATTTCCGCAGATATAGGCTGTGACTGTGATTGTTTTAAATCTGACCAACGCTTGAAAAAACTACTCATTTCTTGACACCTTTCGGTCTACGCCGCGATCTGCCCCTTTAAATGATTCAGGTCGATGTCGTTTTTTCACTTCTGGTCTGTAATTTTCTGCAACAAATTGCTGCAGTGACTCCAAGATAAGTGGGTCAAGCGAAACTTGATCTACTTGCTCTCCACCATCAAGAAGCCTGGCTGCTTCGTTGTAACTTAACATCACCCGATGGGGAACTGCAATTGCTTCTTCAAGTGAAGGTATTTCCTCTAAACGCCACATGACAAACCAGCACGGTTTTTCACTACTAGTATTTAAAAAATAACCTTCTGCCTCATCGACATATACATCAAGATCAAATCCTGTAAAAAGCCATCGACTACCTTGAAGATTGTCTGATAATCGGTATCCACGAATCCGGTCAAGAGAAAAAGCTTCTTGAATGGTGAATGCGGTAAATTGCCCTAGATCAACACTCACCTCTTCCAAAATCCACTGATGAGTAATCCATGGATTTTCTATCGGTTGATGTCGCATCACGACGGCAAGCTGGATTCCCATTAGGTGTTTTGCACCACAATACTTGGAAACTTACTTGTCATATCTTTCGACATATTTGCAATCTGAATGGCCACTTGTCTTGCAATGGCTTTATAACTCGCACTAATCGCACTATCTGGTTCGGCTACAACTGGCGGACGTCCTGCATCTGATTGCTCACGAATGGATAAATTCAGTGGCAGACTACCTAAAAATGGTACTTGATAGTCCTTACACATTTTTTCGCCACCACCGGTACCGAAAATATGCTCCGTATGCCCACAACTTGGGCAGATATAAGTGCTCATATTTTCCACAATGCCTAAAATTGGAATTCCAACCTTTTCGAACATTTTGAGACCTTTTCTAGCGTCTAATAATGCAATATCTTGCGGAGTTGTAACGATCACGGCGCCTGTTACCGGGACCTTTTGTGACAATGTTAATTGAATATCTCCCGTACCGGGTGGCATATCAACAATTAAATAATCTAATTGTTGCCAGTTAGTTTGTCGCAATAACTGCTCCAATGCGGAAGTAACCATAGGTCCTCGCCAAACCATTGGACTATCCTCTTCAATTAAAAAACCTATAGAACTGACCTGAAGACCATGACCTTGCATTGGCTCAATCGAATTTTCTGCATAAGAGTCAGGTCTTCCTGAGATGCCCAACATCATTGGCATGCTTGGGCCATAAATATCGGCATCTAAAATACCAACTCTTGCGCCTTCAGCGGATAAAGCTAGGGCGAGATTAGCGGCTGTAGTAGACTTTCCGACACCACCTTTACCGCTAGCGATAGCAATAATATTTTTTACTTCAGGTAAGAGTTTAACGCCACGTTGTACCGCGTGTGAAACGATTTCCATCGAGACATTCACGCTCACATTTTTTACGCCAGATAATTCACGAACAGCACCTATACAAGCCTTACGAATGAGATCAAATTGGCTTTTGGATGGATAACCTAATACAACATCAAACAGGACCTCGTCGCCATCCACCTTGATGTTTTTAATCGCTTTGGAACTAACCAAATCTTTTTTAGTATTGGGGTCGATAACACCCTTTAAAACTTCCATTACTTGTTCGTTGGAAAGCTGCAAAATCTTCTCCTTAAATTGGCCAAATTTTCACTAAATTACCTATTACTTTAATGGGATACTAAAATTGAGGTATGAAATTAAATCATAAAAGAATTTTAGTCACTTCTGCTCTACCTTATGCCAATGGTCAAATTCATATTGGACATTTGGTGGAATACATTCAAACTGATATTTGGGTGCGCTTTTTACGCATGCAAAATCATGAAATTTACTTCATCGGTGCTGATGATACACATGGAACACCAATTATGTTGCGTGCCCAGGCAGAAAACATATCTCCTCAAGAGCTAATAGATAGAGTATGGCACGAACATAAGAAGGATTTTGATGACTTTTTGATTTCTTTTGATCATTACGGCTCAACTAACTCCCCAGAAAATAAAATTCTGTCTGAAGAGATCTACAAAAGCTTGCGAAGTGCTGATTTAATTGAGAAAAAATCGATAGAACAAGCCTATGATCCTATCAAAGGGATGTTTCTACCAGACCGCTTTATTAAGGGTGAATGCCCGAAATGTCGATCAAAAGATCAATATGGTGACTCTTGTGAAAAATGTGGGGCAACTTATTCACCCACAGATTTAATCAATCCTTATTCTGTTGTCAGCGGTGCCACGCCAATTAAAAAAGTTTCTGAACACTATTTTTTCAAATTATCTGATCCAAGATGTGAGACTTTTTTAAGGGACTGGACACAAGTTAAAACGCCACTGCAACCTGAAGCGCGCAACAAAATGAAAGAATGGGTGGGTGAGCCTGGTGAGAGTCAATTAAGTAATTGGGATATTTCTCGAGATGAACCTTATTTTGGTTTTCAGATTCCGGACGCTCCTGGTAAATACTTTTATGTTTGGCTAGATGCTCCGATTGGCTATTTCGCCAGTTTTAAAGCCCTCTGCGAGCGCCAAGGTCTAAACTTTGATGAATGGGTTCGCCCAGATTCAAACACTGAGCTATATCATTTTATTGGCAAGGATATTTTATATTTTCATACTCTTTTTTGGCCCGCAACGCTTCACTTCTCCAACTACCGTACACCAACAAATGTCTTTGCTCATGGGTTTTTAACGGTCGATGGCGAAAAAATGAGTAAATCACGTGGCACCTTTATTACCGCTAAAAGTTTCATAGACTCTGGACTAAATCCTGAATGGTTGCGATATTACTTTGCAGCTAAGCTAAATGCCTCTTTGGAAGATTTAGACTTAAATCTTCAAGATTTTATAGCTCGCGTTAATAGTGACTTATTAGGTAAATACATCAATATTGCAAGTCGCAGTTCTGGTTTTTTAGTCAAACTCTTTGGGGGGGTCATTGCTCCTGAATCTCTCAATCATCCTCTGATTACTCTTCTGAAAAATGCTAGTTCTGAGCTTGCCAATATCTATGAACAAAGGGAGTTTGGTAAAGCGCAACGCGCAATCATGGAATTGGCTGATCAAGTTAATATTTTTGTTGATACCAATAAGCCATGGGAACTTGCGAAGTTACTGAAAGCTGATGAAACCCCAGAGAATTTCAAGCGTTTGCAGGACGTGTGTAGTATTACTTTAGAAGCGTTTAGGGTATTAACCATCTATCTCAAGCCTGTTTTACCTGAACTGGCTAAAAATGTTGAGGCTTTCCTGAATATTGAGTCATTAAATTGGTCCAGCGTTCATCAAAGCTTAACGGAGAAGAATATCATTCAACCCTATCAACATTTGATGAGCCGAATGGATCAGCCCTTCATTGATCGTCTCATTGATGCAAATAAGTCGACGACTCCTGCGGCAAGTTAAAATACTTATAAATTAATGAATAATGCATAAAATAGAGCGAAATGTCTCTTAACCACTACTGAAAAAACTAGGCTATGGCGCACTATCAATCAACAATCACATTGTTTTTGAATGAACTGAAGAGTAAAAATCCTGAAATTGAAAAAGGGCAACTAGAAGGTCGCGCTCTTTTGTGGGATAAAAAACCAATTAGCCTTGATGAACAAAAGCGAAATAAACTTGCAAGAATTCGACAAAAACCTTACGTCTACTCCAATGATTGATTCCACGCCATCCTTAATGGATGGCATGTCGGAATCGTTCGCCAAACTCTATGGCGAACCCTTGTTTCAGTTACCAACAGACCTTTATATTCCTCCGGATGCTTTAGAGGTTTTTTTAGAGGCGTTCGAAGGTCCCCTAGATTTATTGCTGTATCTGATCCGCAAACAAAATTTTAATGTGCTGGATATACCCATGGCACAGGTGACACAACAATACTTAAGTTATGTTGAACAAATACGTCACCACAATTTAGAACTTGCTTCTGAGTATTTGCTGATGGCCGCCATGTTGATTGAAATTAAATCGCGCATGCTATTGCCAATGAAAAAAGCAGATAGCGATGAAGATGTTGAAGATCCTCGAGCAGAACTGGTGCGTCGCCTCCTTGAGTATGAAAAAATGAAAATCGCCGCACAAGAACTCGATCGAATTCCGCAAATGGGCAGAGATTTTTTTCGCGCGCAGGGCTTCGTTGACCGGACGGAGGGATTAATTCCGCCTCAAGTTGATTTAGTTGATTTGCAAATTGCTTGGCGCGATTTAATACATCGGGCAAAACTAACCCAACATCATACGATTACCCGTGAAACTTTATCTGTTCGTGACTTTATGACGCGTATTTTAAGACGCCTGCAAACTCAAAAATTTGTGGAATTTAAAGAACTGTTTGAAGATGCCATTGAGTTAGGCCAAGGTACTCAAATTCTCGTTGTCAACTTTATTGCGCTTCTTGAACTTTGTAGAGAATCCCTAGTGGAAATTACACAAGCAGAAGCGTACGCACCTATCTATGTTCGTTTATCGTTTAATCCACAATCATGAAAATCATTACCAATATTCATGATTTAAGAAATCATCTACGTGGCCAAAATCGCGCTTCCTTTGTTCCAACCATGGGTAATCTACATGAAGGACATTTATCTTTAATGCGTATTGCCCGCATGCATGGTGATCCAGTAGTTGCAAGTATTTTTGTTAATCGTTTGCAGTTTGGTCCCAGCGAGGATTTTGATAAATATCCTCGAACGTTTGAAGATGATGCGGCACAACTTGAAAAGGAAGGCGTCTATATTCTTTTCGCGCCATCTGAAAAAGACCTTTATCCGGAGCCTCAAGACTACCGAGTAGATCCTCCCAAAGATTTAGGCGATATCCTTGAAGGTGAGTTTAGACCAGGTTTTTTTAAAGGGGTGTGTACCGTCGTCTTAAAGTTATTTTCTTGCGTTCAACCCAATGCTGCTGTTTTTGGCAAAAAAGACTACCAGCAGCTCATGATCATCAGACGTATGGCACATCAATTTGCACTGCCAGTTGAAATTATCGGTGCAGAAACGATTCGTGCAGATGATGGCTTAGCACTATCCTCCAGAAACGGTTATTTAAGCCCTGAGGAACGCATTGAAGCTCCGCAACTTTATAGTACTTTAAATGAGGTTAAAACTGCTTTAAATCAATCATCTTCACTACATCTGCCAATGGTTCAAGAAATTGAAGATATGGCGAAAAGTAAATTAGCGCAAAGAGGTTGGGAGCCAGATTATCTTTCCGTCAGATTAAGACAAAATCTTCTCTCCCCAGGTATTGAAGATTTAGCAAGCGGTCAAGAACTTGTAGTTCTGGCAGCTGCAAAATTAGGTAAAACGCGATTAATTGATAACTTAGAAATCTAAGTTTCTGAATTTCAATTGCTTTTGAATTCAACCTCACAGAACAAATATATTTATTAGAAGTGTCAACGAAGTCCTACCCGATAGACGTTATTAGCTCATGCAGTCATTCCTTTTGGGAGAAGAGTCATGAGAAAAGTCATTATTAGTATTGCCAGCGTACTCACTCTAGGTGCCAGTTCACTTAGTTTTGCTTGGGGTCATGGTGGGGGTTGGAATCATCAGCATGGTTTTACTCCTAAGCCTTATTTTATTGGTGGTGCAAACATTGGTGCGCCAGGTGTGATTGCTTATAACTCGATGCCTAGCCCTTACTATGCTCCTCCACGAACCTATTATGAGCAACCGCGCACTTATTACACTCCGCAACCTTATGTGGTTCAACCCCAAGTGATTCTGCAGTCTCCAGTGGTGATGCCGCCCCAGTATTATCCTTATCGACCTTATTAATGATAAAAAATAACCGCCTAAAGGCGGTTATTTTTTGCTCCTATTTTTATCAATCAAAGTTGTACTTCAAAGTTACAAAGAATGTTCTCGGTGCTGCAGGTTGATAGTTATACGATCCGTAGTAATTTCCATACATAGCATATTTTGTATTCGTTACATTCTTGAATGTCATGCGCCCTTCCCAAGTACCGACACGATACTGAGCATAAATATCGCCAAATGCATAAGCAGGCATTTGATTGACTGCATTCGTTTGATCAGCATCGTAATGCTGAGCTCCTAGGTAATTGATGACACTACCAAAAGCAAGTTGATTGGTCACTTGATACTTTGCGCGAAGATTGAGTAATAACTGTGGAACCAAGGGAACTAAGTAGCTATTATTCACTCCCGAAGAATAGCTTGCTCGTTGATAGCGAGCTCCAAAACCAATGTTGAGTCGGGAATTAATTACTGTATTGTCATGCAAAGAGATGCCAGTCCTACGAATATTGTCATCATTGACATTGGTGTAATTGACTGCATCATATCGAATCTCATCTTGTGTATTCGTTTGAAAAATTCCTAGATTTAGCTTTGATTGCCCAAAGGTAAAGTCTCCACCAAGTTCAACTGTTTTATTGATCTGTGGTCGCAAAATTACTCCCGTAGTGAAATTTTGATAGGTGACAGGATTGAATGTGTAATAGTCGTCGGTATTTGCAAAACGATAGGACTGATCATATTTTGCATATATACGTTGCCCAACGGCGTAGCGATAGTTCACTCCAAAGTTATAAGCATTTGCTGCAAAACTACTCAAATAATCACCGTCAGGAATCGTCATTCCAGATAAATCTGACTTATTGAGCGTCGTTAGAGAAATGTCTTGTTTTTGTCGCCTTATCCCGCCAAGTAGTTCAATAACTTCATTCACTGGAAATCGTTGCATCAGATATACCGATTGATTTCTAAGTTTGACATGGGATGCTGAATTACCAATAAAACTATCCGAACTTGTTCCACCAGCATCTGAGTTGTTATAGTCATAACCAATGATAGTTGAGCCCCAACCACCCCAATTCGCCTTGAGTCTTGGCGTAAGATCAAATTGACGTTTATCAGCAAGTGTCATTGACGTATATGCCGTGTCGTTATAAGGAGTCAAGCTCGAGGTGTTGCCATACGCAGCTTCCATTTCGAATAAAAAATATTTATCGACTTCTTTCGTTACCCCCGCTCTTACACCACTCCCATCCTGAACTATGCCATTTCCTTTTTTATCACTTGTAAAATAAGGATCTCCTCGGCCAACCTCAGCTCCTTTAATAATGTATGGAAAGCTGGTCTGCATATGGTACGCATTGGCTTCAATAAATACTTTATCTAATCCACCTAAATGCTGAGTGAGTCGCCCGTTAAATGCATTCGAGAGTTCATCTGAATTTTCTCTCCACCCGTTAGTTTTAGATGAGTTAGCCGACAGAGCTATGCTCGTATTGTTTTCTCTCTTTAACAAAGATGTATCCGCAATAAGTGTGCCAAAACTGCCATAGGAAACAGCGGCTTGACTTGCTTGCTCAGCCCCTTCTTTAGTAATAATGTTAATCACACCACCCGTTGCATTGTTCCCAAATTGCACGCTAGCGCCACCATTGACAATCTCAATGCGTTCAATTGCAGAAAGAGGGACCGTATTTAAAGGGGCTGAAGACTGGTCAATGGGGTTCAACCTTACGCCATTGAGTAATATCAAGGTATTACTTGCAGCATTTGCACCGTAACCACCTAAATCGGGTGTTGCGCCAATTCCCAATAAACTCCCGGTTTGGTTTCCCATGGAAACATTGCCCATTTGCTGAAGGACTTCAGCCAAATTATTGGAGCTTGATTGCTGGATTTGTTCTTTCGTAATGACCTGGATATTGGCAGGAATGCGATCAATACTTTCTTCGAAGCGAGATCCAGATACTACAATCTGCGGAAGGTTTGATTGGGCTGTGACACTTTGGGAGACTATGAGGCTACTACTAATGATAAAAGTATAGGCGAACTGAATCTTCTGATGCTGGTTAGGCAGTTTTTTGAATAATTGCATGAATATTCCAAATAAAAGCATCCTCTGACTTGTTCCCCGACAAGTACACGGATCATTTTTGCATCGTCACTTACCCCGTAACAACACAATACTTGTTAGGCCGGTATCCGGGCTGACATTCCCTCGAACCGCCTTCCCAGCTATAGCCAGTGGCAAAATGGTTGAGTCGCTAAAACCTCTTAGCAGAATGCTTACCGTTGCGGGGGCAGCTCAGGCAGCCTTAACTTTTCAAGGTTAAAGTTCCTGATTCCCGTTTAACTACGACTATAGAATCAAATCGTGAGCACCTTACATCTCGAATTATATACAATATGGGTATGGATCAAAATAATTCCGATATAAATTTGACTAACCCCCAATCTCTTTCTGAGCGAATGGATGCTGTTAAAGTCAAATTAGATAAGCTTGAACAACACATCAAAGCATTGGTTCAAGAAAAATCCATTATGGAAAATAAGATTTCTGATGCGCAAGGTAGAATTCAAAAAATATTGAATAAATTACCTCAAGCATCTGATACACGCCAACTGACTCTTCTAGACAACTCCGCAGAGACCCCTCATGAGTGAACCTAAATCGATCCGGGTAGATGTTGAACTTGCTGGTCAAAAAATGGCCTTTATGACCTCATTTGAAAATGAGGATAAATTAAAAACTGCAGCAAATGCTGTGAATGATCAAATTACTCAAATTACCTCAGGCCCCAATAAAAGTATTGAACGAGCAGCCCTGATGACTGCGGTGAGTTTTGCTGCCCAAATACAAGATTTAAAGGAACAAGTTCAAGTCATTACAGAACCTGGAGTTTCATCTGCTGCGATACAAGAATTAAGCACTAAATTAGACGCAATTGAAAAACAAGTGGATATTGCGTTAGACTGTCTATCCCTGCCTGGTTCGCCAAGGTCAATAGTTCCTTGAACCGATGCTAACGCATAAGGTGCTGAACATTTGTAGTGGGCGAGCGCGCCTTGTTTTTATAGGGTATGACTTCGGGTCATATTCTCCCTGGAAATACTGATGTGCCCAAAGCTATTCTGTCGCACCAACTTGAACTCTCTGGGTTCAGGATGACGACCTAGCGGCCAAGGCGGGGACCTACCTTTTATGAAAGATTTTTCTTGAGCTTTATTCAGATTTTATTATTACTGTTTTTAGGCTCAGTAACAGGCCTCATCGCTGGACTTCTCGGCATTGGTGGCGGAATGATCATGGTGCCTTTTTTAACCATCCTTTTTACTTCCTTCCAATTTCCTACAGAGCATGTGTTACACATGGCGATTGCTACCTCCATGACGACCATTTTATTTACCTCCATTTCATCAGTACGTGCTCAACAGAAAAAGAAGATGATCCGCTGGGATATTGTGTTGGCACTTGCTCCAGGAATTATCTTTGGCGGAATCGTTGGTGGTGGAAAAATATTCGCTGTTCTGCAGGGTCCTTGGCTAACCGTATTTTTTGCGAGCTTTCAGTATTTCTCAGCATATCAAATGCTCGCCAATAAAAAACCCAAAGCTACTCGTACTTTGCCAGGTAAGTTCGGTCTTTTTGGGACTGGTAGTTTGATTGGTTCAGTTTCAAGCCTAGTTGGTGCTGGTGGGGCTTTTATCTCTGTGCCTTTTATGACTTGGTGTAATGTACCCATTCATCATGCCCTAGCAACATCCTCGGCTTTGGGCTTTCCGATTGCTGTTGCAAGCGCAATTGGCTACATTATCGGTGGTCTAGAAATGAAAGGTTTACCTAATCACTCATTAGGCTATATTTACTTACCAGCTGTTTTATGTATTTCGGCGATGAGCATGCTCACAGCATCTGTTGGTGTTCGTATTGCTCATCAACTCAATACCACTCAACTTCGCAAAATATTTGCTATCGTCCTGATTTGCATCGCGACATACATGCTTTGCAAAAATGTATTTCAAATTATTTAACTCAGTTGTCCATCCCTCACAGGGGGATTTCTTGCAGTTTTCTGTTAAACCGTTCCTGAAGTTTTTAACTCTGAAATTTCCGCTGCAGTTTTATGCAATACGATTTCTAAAATTTCTTGTGTGTGCTGCCCAAGCGCTGGTGGAGGTATTTCATATTGAATCGGGGTTGCAGAAAACTTCATGGGACTGCCAACTAAAGTCACTTTGCCAGATGTAGCATGTGATAACTCAATTTGCATACCTCTTGCTTTGACTTGAGGTTCTTCAAACACTTCCGCAATGGAATTAATTGGACCATTCGCCACACCTGCATCATCTAATAATTGCACCCATTCTTTTGTATTTTTTTGAATAAAAATATCTCCTAACAGTTGGGTAATTTCAGCGCGGTTATTCACCCTCTCGCCGTTCGTTGAAAATTTAGGCTCTTTTGCCAAATGCTGACACTGTGCCACATCGCAAAATTTATTAAACAAATTATCATTTCCACAGGCCAAAATGATGGCGCCGTCTGCTGTTCTAAAGGATTGATACGGCACAATATTAGGATGAGCGTTACCAATCATTTCTGGAGAGTTACCTGTCGAGAAATAATTCATGGCCTGATTCGATAAAAGGGCAACGCAAGAATCTAATAAAGCCACATCAATCCATTGACCCACTCCTGTTACAGCACGGTGAGCAATCGCTGCACAAATCGCTACAGTGGCATACATACCCGTCGTCATATCAATAATGGGTACCCCAACCCGCTGAGGACCACCGCCAGGAAGGTCAAGCCGCTCTCCTGTAACACTCATAAGGCCACCCATACCCTGAGCCATAAAATCATAACCTGGGCGATCTTTAAATGGTCCTGTTTGTCCAAAGCCGGTTACCGAACAATAAATGATTCCAGGGTTTATTTTTTTCATGTCTTCATAACCCAAACCATATCTTGCTAAATCTCCTACTTTGTAGTTTTCTACAACAACGTCAACTTCTTTCGCTAAATCTTTGACTAACTGCTGTCCTTGAGCACTCGAGATATCGATGGTAATTGATTTTTTACCACGATTGGCGGCACAGTAATAAGCAGATTCTTTAGTGACATTACCTTGCTCGTCCTTTAAGAATGGTGGTGCAAAAGCGCGTGAGTCATCACCTTTTACTGGACGCTCTACTTTAATAACTTGCGCTCCTAAGTCAGCTAAATTTTGGGCAGCCCAAGGACCAGCTAAAACTCTAGACAAATCGAGCACTTTAATATGCGATAAAGGACCAGCCATAATAAATTCCTAATAATAATTGATATAAAAACGAAAAAGCACCTTGATAAGAAGGTGCTTTTTCAATTCATTTGTGATTAATCTAATTTAGCTCCGGAGGTTTTCACCACAACAGCCCAACGTTTAATATCTGCAGATACAAACTTAGCAAAAGTATCCCCAGTCATATTCGGTGTCTCCGAGCCATTATTTGCCCAAATTTCTGTGAGTTCCGGCGAATTCATTGCCTTTGTCACTTCTGCTTGCATTTTATCAACGATATCTTGTGGAGTTCCTTTAGGAGCCCATAAACCGTACCAAGTACTTACAACATATCCTGGAACTCCAGCCTCTGTTGCAGTGGGCACATTAGGAAATGCAGGTATACGTTTTTCTGAAGCAACAGCCAATGCCTTAATCTTGCCACCTTTAATATGTTGTGCAGAAGATCCAAGTCCGTCAAACATGACATCTACTTGGCCAGCAATTAAATCAGCTAATGCTGGACCTGCTCCACGGTATGGAATATGGGTAATAAAGGTTTTCGTTTGCATCTTAAATAATTCACCAGCTAAATGATGTGAGCTTCCATTGCCCGCACTGCCATAGTTATATTTTCCAGGACTCTTTTTGAGTAATTGAATAAATTCTTTTAAATCATTTGCAGGAACTTTAGGATTAATAACAATGACTTGAGGTGGAGATGCGACCAACATCATAGGGATGAAGCTTTTTTCAATGTCATATTCTAGTTTTGGATAAATGGAAGGTGCAATTGCGTGATGCGCGGCTCCCATAAAAAAGGTATAGCCATCTGGCGCGGCTTTAGATGCAATACTCGCTCCCACAGTACCACCCGCGCCACCTCGATTATCAATAATAATTTGCTTACCTAGGTTTTTTGTTAATTGCGCAGACAAAGGCCTAGCAAAAGCATCAGTCCCACCCCCAGCGGGGAAAGGAACAATGATCGTAATGGGTTTAGATGGCCAATTATCCGCAAAAGCATGTAAAGTGAAGCAACTCAAAAATACACATAAGAGTTTGTTTAATGACATTTTCATCATTTGATTAATTTTCAAGATAATCTCCGGTTTTAATATTTAAAGTATTTTAGTAACTAATCTCGAGTATATGACTTCACCATCCACAAAACGTTCATGATTATCCTCTATTTTGTCCAAATCATACAAATAATTGACCATTAGACTCGCGGATTGACGTAATCCCTTTTTCGACAAATCACCGGCCCAATTAATTCTATACAACTGAGCTCCATTACCTAAGTGGAACTTAGCAACTGGATTGCCACCTCTTCTAACAGAAAATTTTGCTAAATAAATAGCGCATAATCCTATCAAGGCATTTTTTTCTTCCGCAGGAGCTTGATCAGGATGCCAACCATTCGATAATTTTTCTGGCCAGGACTGCTTCTTTAAATTGATTTGTTCAAGATACTTTGCCACTTTGTCCAATACGGACTGCTCCGTAAAGTTGTCTCCTAAACTTGCACCAGCAATCACCCAATCCATGAAGCCCGGGATAGGTGATAAGGTGACAAACGTTTTTAAACTTGGGAATTCATTTTTTAAGTAAGTAGCCACTCTCTTAATGAGGAAGTTGCCAAGAGACACGCCTTTTAATCCTGGCTCACAATTACTAATCGAGTAAAAAATGGCTGCTTTAAACTGTGAGGAATCAACCGTCTCTGACTTCTTGTTGACTAAAGGCCCAATGGCAGATGAAACTTCTGGAACTAAAGCTACTTCAACGAAAATGAGTGGCTCGTCAGGTAACTGTGGGTGAAAAAATGCAAAGCAACGACGATCCGGTTGTAGCCTTCTTCTTAAATCATCCCAACCATCAATTTCGTGAACCGCTTCATGCTGAATAATTTTTTCTAGAATGTGCGCAGGTGATCGCCAGTCAACACGGTGCATCTTTAAAAATCCAGGATTAAACCAAGATACAAACAAATGATGCAAGTCATAATCTAGAGGCTTTAAATCGGGTTGTTTGTCGAGTATCTTAATGAGATGACGACGCATTGCCACAATCTCTTTTGTGCCGCCATCAACACGATTAATTCGTCTAAGTAATTCTTGACGTGGGGCTTCAGTAACTTTCGTTAATTGAATCAGATTTTTACCATTAGGGTCTTGAGCATACTCTTGGGCAACTTTTAAAACGATACTCGGATCAGGGTTAAATTTAGTCGCAAGGGCATGATAGAAACTAATTTTTTGATCTTCGTTGAGTAAGCGATACTGCCCCAAAATGTCATTGGCCATACTTGTAGAATTGGCCTCTCCACGTTCCGTCAGAATTTTTTTTGCTGCATTGATTGCTCTTGATAAAGATCTCACTTGAGAAATTTTTTGCAATATGGTCATACTATTTTTCCTTGAAAAATAAAAGATGCAAAAACTGCTTATTGAATATACTAATATAAATCAGTAGTTTATTTAGCTTTTTTTGATCGAAAAAGTAAATATGTTCCAAAAAGAATCATCGGCAAGGATAACCATTGCCCCATCGACAATCCCAAAGATAGGGTTCCTAAAAAACGATCCGGCTCACGAGTAAATTCGGCTAAAAAACGAAAGATGCCGTAACCAATCATAAAAACACCTGATACTTGTCCACTTCTGCGGGCATTTCTTGCATATAGCCAAAGTATGATTCCAAGCAGTATTCCTTCACCGGCAAATTCATAAAGCTGTGATGGATGACGGGCTATCTGATCACCTGCTTGAGGAAATATCATGCCCCAAGCAACATCTGTTGGTCGTCCCCAAAGTTCACCATTAATAAAGTTTCCAATTCGACCAAAAGCAATCCCAAAAGGTACTAAAGGTGCAATCATATCGGCAACATCGAAAAATGCAATCTGCCGTTTTCTAGAAAACCATGCAATGGCAGTCACCACGCCTAAAAAGCCACCGTGAAAAGCCATGCCACCTTGCCATACTTTGAAAATATCTAAAGGATGACTTAAATAATACTCTGGCATATAAAACAGGCAATACCCGAGACGACCACCTAAAATAACTCCCAAAACAGCATAGAACAAGAGATCTTCTAAATCTTCTTTTACAAAACCTTGGGATTGGATGGGTGGTTGAGCAACCCTTACGCGTCCAAGCAATAAATATTGTGTAAATGCCAAAAGATACATTAAGCCATACCAATGCACTGCGATTGGACCTATCTGAAGTGCTACTGGATCAAATTGAGGATGAATCATTTTGCTCCTTTTTGATCATGATTGAATAACTCCACACCCATCGATCGATATTGTTTAAAGCGTTGTCTGCCAGCCAATACCTCTTGCTCTTCAAGAGAAACCACTTCAATCACTCGATCAAAACGATGGGTAATTTTTTCGATATCTTCTAAGAAATCTTGTCCCAAATGAATGAAAACATCTTGATGCGATAAATCCTGAAACTGTAATTCATCATAAGCTGTTGCCAATAGAATCGGCGTAAATTCTGCAGATTCATCATCGATCAAACAATGCGGTAAAAACTCTTCAGCACTAAAACTCCAGAGCATTTGATTGAGTTGATCAATATCCGCTGATGAACCAACAATAACTATTTTTTTAATAGGCTCAGCTTCAGAGGCAAGTGAAAATATCTTTCGTACCAGTCGGCATGTATAAGTTAACTTATTACCGACTTGACTATGAAAATCAACGCGCGCCACGAAATTACTTCACCTTCATCAAATATTCTGTCAACAATGGCACCGGTCTACCGGTTGCTCCTTTTGCTGCACCACTTTTCCAAGCTGTACCGGCGATGTCTAAATGCGCCCAAGGGTAAGCATGCGTAAATCTTGACAAATAACATGCGGCTGTAACACTTCCAGCTGGCCTACCTCCAATATTCGCCATGTCCGCAAAATTGGATTTTAGTTGTTCTTGATATGCATCGTCTAAGGGCATATGCCAAGCCGTATCCAAAGTATGCTGACCAGCCTCTAAGAGATCTTTCACCAATTCATCATTTTTACTAAATAGGCCGGTATGTACCCCACCCAAAGCAATCACACAGGCCCCAGTGAGTGTAGCAATATCAATGACTGCTTTTGGTTTAAAGCGCTCCACATAAGTTAGCGCATCACACAGAATCAAACGACCTTCAGCATCTGTATTTAAGATCTCGACTGTTTGACCAGACATGGTTACGACTATATCTCCTGGTCGAGTGGCTTTGCCAGATGGCATGTTTTCACAGGTTGGAACGACTCCAATGACATTTTTCTTGAGGCCCATTTGCGCAACTGCTTGCATGGTACCTAATACAGAAGCTGCGCCACACATGTCGTACTTCATCTCGTCCATGCCTTCTCCTGGCTTTAGAGAAATCCCACCCGTATCAAATGTAATCCCCTTACCGACAATCACAATGGGCGCCTCTTTAGCTGGACCACCTAAGTGCTGCATGATAATAAATTTAGGTGGCGAGTCAGAGCCTTGAGTCACCGCCAAAAATGCGCCCATACCCAGTTGTTCCATATCCTTACGCTCTAAAATCTGTACTTGTAATGCATGGTCTTTACCGATTGCTTGAGCCGTTTTAGCTAAATAGCTAGGATTGCAAATATTCGGGGGTAAATTACCAAGATCCTTTGCCAAGCTGATACCTTGTGCAACTGCAACCCCTACTCGAATGATTTCTTTGAGTGGCTTTTCAAATGAAGTAGTTGTTGCAAAAGCAAAGGACTTTAACGTCACGGCTATATCTACCGGCTTAGTCTTAAATTGTTTGAACCGAACACCAAATCGATAACAAGCCTCTTCTGTCAAGCTGATCGTCTGTCGAATGATTTGGCTGTAAATGTGATCTTTTTTGTGACCAATCTCCTGATCTAACAACCACAGTACATTTTGGGAATTCGAAGAAATAATGACTCTCAATGCCGTTCGCGCTGCTTTTGAATATTCAATGAGTAATTTATTTTCAGAAGTTTTTTCCGACAATTCAGTATGTTCACCTAAACCTACAAACAAGATACGCTGAGCATGAATGCCCTTGCTCTTCCAAGAACTATTTTGATGAATCATCAATGTCTCACCCACTTTCCCTGAAAAATCTTTATTTTTAATGGGGGAACTCAATGCGCCCTCTAGCAAGCGATCAATTCCTGATAAAGATTTTGGCAACAAGGGCTTTGCTACGTCTTTGATTTGGCAAAGAGGTAAAATAATACAATCAACTGAAGAAGACAATTGTGTGGTTAAACGATTGTGACCTTCAGGGAAAATTTTGGTTATAAATTTTGTTTGCATCGTGCTTTACCTACCTCATGTTATTAATATCTCTATTATCCATCTAACTATAAAAAAATGATTTTTGAACAATCTCTCAGGAAAGAATTATCCTACACAACAGGTGCCGTCTTTCTTGTGCTGATGACCATCATGATGACTACCCTGGTGATTCGAATTCTGGGGTATGCCGCTACAGGCTCTATTAATCCCAAAGATGTTGTTATTCTCATTATGTTAGCTGTGATTGGTTACATTGCAGTCATTCTGTCGGTTTCATTATTTGTGGCAACTATGATGGTTTTAATTCGTTGGCATAAAGATTCAGAAATGGTAGTTTGGTATGCCAGTGGGCTGAATTTAAGGATGCTCTATGGTCCTGTTTTGCGTTTCGCGAGCCCTTGGATTATCGTCATCGCAATCCTGGCAATTTTTGTTTGGCCTTGGACCAATGCTCAGACTTCTGAAATCACACAAAAATTTAAAGGGCGCGATGAAACCGCCATGTTGATTCCAGGGAAATTTTTTGAATCCGTGAATTCCAGTCGGGTGTTTTTTATTGAAAATATCGATGCAACAACCAATAAAATTCATAATATTTTTGTTGCTGATCATAAGAATGTCCGCTTGACCATCGCCATGGGAGAATCTGGAAAAATCAATTTTTTAGATAATGGTATTAAGCAAATACAAATACAAAACGGAAAAAGATATGAAGGAGAACCTAATAAAGGTGATTTTAAAATTTTAGAGTTCGAAAGCTATACCGTTGATGTTGAAAAAAAGGCTTCCAAAGCACCTGATTACAGCCCGAAGGAATCTACTAGTCTATTTCTGTTAGAAAATCCTAACCCAATTGCTATGGGTGAAATATTATGGCGTATAGGATTGCCGTTAATGGCTTTTGGACTTGTATTGATTGCTGTTCCACTTGCTTATGTAAACCCTCGTCGAGGTAATTACATCAGTCTTGTTTATGCAGTGTTCACCTACCTAATCTATAGTAATCTTTTAAATATTTCTCAGACAATGGTCTCAGATGGCAAAGAATCCTTTATGAGGGCCTTTTGGCCGATCCATCTCTTTGCTATTTTGATTGCGTACGTGATTGTTCAACATCGTATTAACCCAGCCATCAGCTGGTGGAAGCGTCAGATTCCTGGTGGATATAAATTGTAATGTTTTTACTCTTTCCAAAAATCTATGAAAAGTATTTGGCTCGCCAAATCTACGCCAATTTCTTTTTTATTTTGTTTGCATTAACTGTACTCTTTATCTTTTTTGATTACCTGAATGAAGTCAACAATCTACGTGGCAATTACTCGAACTCCTTAGCATTTATTCATATTTTATTTAAGTCACCAAGTCGCTTAGTAGAACTTATTCCAATGGCTGGTTTAATTGGCGCTATTTATGTTTTTGCTCAAATGGCCAGTCAATCCGAATTCACGATTCTTCGTATGGCTGGTCTGAATACGTCAAAAGGCTTATGGACTCTTTTTAAAATTGGTATCCCGATCATCATCTCCACTTTTATATTAAGCGAATGGGTCGGACCCTATTGCGATACCAAAGCAGAGGAAATGCGCTCAAATGCTTTAAATGAAGCTTTAGGAAACACCCTTAAAACAGGTACTTGGATTAAAGATAAACTTTCAGACCCTGATGGTGATGGGCCTAAAAAGGCGGGTATTCGGTTTGTGAATGTGGGTAGTATCAAAAATCGTGGGGAAATTTCTGCAATCCGCATGTACGAATTCGATGAAAATCGCTATCTTCAAGTGATTCGGGAGGCTCAATCAGGCAGCTATGATGAAAGAGGATTTTGGAACTTATCAAAAGTAACTGAAACTCGCGTCATTGAACAAGCACAAAAAAACCCCTTAGATACAAAATTTCGCTCCGTAAGCACGAGCTTTCCAATGCAGCGTCTTCAATCAGAAGTGACTCCAGATATCCTAGCCGTTCTTTTAATTTCTCCAGAGAGAATGTCGATTGTGAACCTCAACCGTTTTATTGAACATCTTGATGACAATAAACAAGATAGTAAAACCTATCAAATGGCTCTATGGAAAAAACTGATCTACCCCTTTACGATTCTGGTGATGCTTTGTCTTGCACTACCATTTGGTTATTTACATGCGCGCTCTGGTGGTATTAGTTTAAAAGTGTTTGGCGGCATTATTCTGGGCATGAGTTTTATTTTATTTAATACGTTGTTCTCACATATTGGCCTCTTGGGTTCTTGGCCTCCACTAATGACTGCAATTCTTCCTTTAGGGATTTATTTAATGACGGCAATCATTGCGCTTATTTGGGTTTCACGGAAATAAAAGCTGTTTTGGTATAAATAATGCCCGATATAAGCAGGTGCTGACAATTAATGGCATTCCATGTGTCTCAAAAGCTAAAAATGAAAATAATTGGTACTGTCGGAAGTTATTTCATAAAGTGGTATTTGCCACAGGTCAAATAAGATTTACAAATAATAAAGAATCGTTTTATTATATTTTTTTAGATATAAAGAATTTTTTCCTATGAATATTCATCAATTTCGGTTTGTCCGCGAGGCGGTTCGCCAGAATTTCAATCTAACTGATGCTGCAAAAGCTCTTTTTACTTCTCAACCGGGTGTTTCTAAGGCAATTTTAGAGCTTGAAGATGAATTGGGTGTAGATATTTTTCGTCGGCATGGTAAACGGATTAGGGATCTTACCGAGCCTGGTAAAAAAGTCCTCATTTGCATTGAAAAAATTCTTGGGGAAATTGAAAACCTCAAAAAAATTGGCTCAGAGTACGCCGCAACGGATCAAGGTAATTTTGTAATAGCAACGACCCATACTCAGGCAAGATACTCCCTGCCACAAGTCATCGCAGAATTTAGAAAACGTTTTCCAAAGGTAAGAGTCAGTATCCAACAAGGAAGTCCTGAACACTTAGCAGAGTTAGTGTTAAACAATCAAGCGGATATTGCTATTGCAACTGAGGGGCTATCGGAACATCCTCAACTGGTTTCGTTGCCAGGTTATCAATGGCAACATGCAGTTGTAGTTCCACACGGTCACCCCCTTTTGGCGAAAAAACCTTTAGCGCTTGAAGATCTGGTGGAGTACCCCATCATTACCTATGATCTTGCCTTTGCTGGTCGCCCGAAAATTAATGATGCTTTTGCAAAGAAAAAATTACAGCCCGATATTGTTTTAGAAGCAATTGATGCTGATGTAATTAAAACTTATGTAGAATCTGGTTTAGGCGTGGGCATTGTTTCAGCTTTAGCATATGATGCACAGCGTGATACTGCTCTTGAAATGTTACCCGCAGGGCATCTTTTTGGAAATAATACGACTCGTGTGGCAATCAAACAAGATGCTTATCTTCGATCCTATACTTACACGTTTATTGAGCTTTTTTCACCTAGCTTAAATAAAAAACTTGTCGATCAAGCTTTGCAAAATCATGGCCAATCAGTAGAAGAAAATGCGAGCTACGATATTTGAAACCATCCGCCCCTCAGTAGAACAGAGTTTGTCGTTCTTTTGATCAATGCATTGCAAATAATGATGTGAATGCCATCACCAATTATCGTCATGTTCGACAAGTAAGGTGTACTACCCACGACAAAAAACATGCATTAATTGCTTATTTGGTCGGCCTTGATTCCGTGTACATGATGGTAAAGGGCCAAGAAAAAGCCTTTAAGATAGTTCGCACTATGCTTAAAGGCTTTGTTATTACTGGTGCCGCGGGTCGGACTCGAACCGACACACTTATTAGGCGGGAGATTTTGAGTCTCCTGTGTCTACCAATTTCACCACCGCGGCAAAGTTGATTATTATGACACGTTCAAGGGGTATAGAGCAATATAGTGATGCTTAATATTCTATTTTCATTGGTCCACCCTAAAATGCAGGGTGGCCTTTTTATCCCAATTTAAGGTAACAGGATGATAGATCCAGTAGTTTTACGCTCCTCCATATCGCGCTGTGCCTGCGCAGCTTGTTCTAATGGATAGCGGTGGGTAATTTCAATTTTCACCTGCCCGCTTATGACTCTTTGGAATAGATCTGCCGCCATCGGCTCTAATAGAGCACGGTTGAGCACATATGTTGTTAAAGTAGGACGGGTAACTTTGATAGACCCCTTTCCGGCCAAAATAGATAGGTCTAAGGGTGGCACAGGGCCAGAAGCATTGCCAAATGTCACCATCGTACCAAGTGGGGATAAACAATCGAGTGATTTCATGAAGGTATCTTTACCTATCGAGTCATAAACTACGGGCACTCCTTTACCGTCAGTAATTTCTCTGACGCGTTTCACAAAGTCTTCATCACGATATAGGATTGTATGATCACAACCCATTGATTTTGCTAATGCTGCTTTTTCAGAGCTACCCACGGTACCAATAACTGTTGCGCCTAATGCTTTTAACCATTGGCATGCAATCGTGCCAACACCACCCGCAATGGCGTGAAATAAAACAGTGTCACCTTTTTGAACTTTGTAAGTGCTGTTGAGCAGGTACTGCACGGTCATACCTTGTAACATCATCGCCGCCGCTTGTTCAAAGCTAATGGCATCCGGTAACTTCACAATAATGTCTGCTGGCATCACCCGAGCCTGAGAGTAAGAACCTGCGGGACGACCTGCATAGGCTATGCGATCTCCGACCTTTACATGTGTGACATTAGGTCCCACTTTTTCAATGACGCCCGCACCTTCTTGTCCCACGCCAGCTGGCAATGGTGATGGATACAAGCCATTTCTAAAATAAATATCTAAGAAATTAACCCCAATAGCATGATGGCGAACTAATACTTCACCAGGTCCAGGCTCCCCTAATTGAACATCAATATATTCAAGGACTTCTGCGCCACCTGTTTTACTCATACGGATGGCTTTTACTTGATTCGTTGTCATGAAATATCTCCTTTTATGGTTTTACTTTAGAAAATGCCTAAAATTAACATATTACACAATTCATACAAAGTTTATTTGAAAGGAAATCTATGGCCGGACATTCTAAATGGGCCAATATTCAACATCGAAAAGGTCGACAAGACGAGAAACGCGGTAAGGTTTGGACGAAAGTTATTCGAGAAGTGACCGTTGCTGCCAAGATGGGTGGGGGAGATATTAACAATAACCCGCGTTTAAGACTAGCTATTGATAAGGCAAAAGATGCCAATATGCCTAGTGAGAATGTAACGAGAGCGATTCAAAAAGGTACGGGATCACTCGAGGGTGTTCACTATGAAGAAATTCGTTATGAGGGTTATGGGCCTGGAGGCGTGGCTGTGATGGTGGACTGCCTCACGGATAATAAAACACGCACCGTGGCTGAGATTCGTCATGCATTTTCAAAAAATGGTGGAAATTTAGGAACAGATGGCTGTGTTTCTTATCTTTTTATGCATTGCGGTCAACTTATGTTTGCCCCCCATATTGAAGAAAATCAATTAATGGATGCCGCCCTCGATGCAGGGGCAGATGATGTTATCGTCCATGACGATTCATCAAAAGAGGTGATTACTTCGCCAGTCAATTTTTCTGTCATAAAGGATGCACTGATTGCGAAAGGCATTCAAGCTGAATTCGGGGAAGTAACCATGCGCCCTGAAACAGAAGTAGAGCTTTTAGGAGACTTGGCTATGACAATGCAAAAATTATTAGACGCACTTGAAAATCTGGATGATGTACAAAATGTTTATTCCAATGCAAGTTTTGATGAATAATTAGGGATATCTATGAAAATATTAGTTATTGGATCTGGTGGCCGTGAACATGCTTTAGCGTGGAAAATTGCACAATCACCCAAAGTACAAATGGTCTATGTCGCACCCGGAAATGGTGGTACACCCGTTGAATCAAAACATCTTCACGGCATTACCAATATTCCAATGACGGATATTGCAGAACTCGCGCGATTCGCAGAAGTTGAAAAAATTGCCTACACGGTGGTCGGTCCTGAAAAGCCCCTATCTGAAGGCATTGTGGATGTTTTTCGTGCAAAAGGATTGAAGGTCTTTGGTCCAACACAACAAGCTGCACAACTGGAATCTTCAAAAGACTTTGCAAAAGCGTTTATGAAACGCCATAGAATTCCTACGGCAGATTATGAAACATTTCATGATGCCGCAGCCGCGCATGCATACATCGATCAAAAGGGCGCTCCAATCGTGATTAAAGCGGATGGCTTAGCTGCAGGTAAAGGCGTAGTTGTTGCGATGAATTTGGAAGAAGCTCATCAAGCCGTAGATATGATGTTAAGCGACAATAAATTAGGCCATGCTGGCGCACGTGTTGTTATTGAAGAATTTTTAACGGGCGAAGAGGCAAGTTTCATCGTGATGGTAGATGGTAAAAATATTTTACCCATGGCTACCAGCCAAGATCATAAGCGCCTTTTAGATCATGACCAAGGGCCCAATACCGGGGGTATGGGTGCTTACTCTCCAGCGCCAGTAGTCACTCCCGAATTACATGCCAAAGTATTGCGTCAAATTATTAAACCTACGGTTGAAGGAATGGCTAAAGATGGTATTCCGTTTACGGGTTTCTTATATGCTGGGCTTATGATTAGCCCCAATAAGGAGGTTAAAACTCTTGAGTTTAATTGCCGCATGGGTGATCCTGAAACGCAACCGATTATGGCAAGACTCAAGAGTGATTTTGTTGATGTTTTAATGCACGCGGATAACCAAACACTTGATCAAGTCGAATTACAGTGGGACCCAAGGGTAGCCCTTGGTGTTGTCATGGCGGCACATAACTATCCAAATACCCCAAGAAGTGGTGATGAAATTACTGGTATTCCAGAAGAAAGTAATCATCACATCGTATTTCATGCAGGTACAAGCTTCAAAGATGGTAAGCTACTGACTAGTGGTGGTAGAGTTCTGTGTGTTGTAGGTCTTGACGGAAATGTCAAGGGAGCCCAGACTCGTGCCTATGAGGCTTTAAAAACAATACAATTTAATGGTTCTCAATATCGTACTGATATTGGGCACCTTGCGATAAAAACGAAATAATGTCTATACAAGTTACTGAACTCAAGCATTTCTTTTGGAATTTACAAGAATATATTACCCAATCGTTCTCTGAACTTGAGAGCCAATCCTTCCTGAGCGATGAGTGGAAAAAACCGGCTGATAGCCCTCTGCAGGGTTATGGTCGTACGATGATTGTCGAAAATGGTCATTTTTTTGAACGTGCTGGTGTCGCTTTTTCTCATGTGAGCGGTAAAAAACTTCCTCCCTCGGCTACTGCTCAGCGTCCTGAAATTGCTGGCGGAAGTTTTGAAGCGATGGGAGTCTCTTTGGTGTTTCATCCCAGGAATCCCAAAGTACCAACGGTTCATATGAATGTACGATGCCTGGTGGCTCAAAAAGAAGGTGTAGATCCGGTTTGGTGGTTTGGTGGCGGTATGGATCTAACACCTTACTATGGGAATATCGAAGACTGTCAACATTTCCACCAAACCTGCAAAAATGTACTCGATACTTTTGATGAGAAATACTATCCACTCTTTAAAAAGAACTGTGACGCTTATTTTTATCTGCCACATCGTCTAGAACCAAGGGGTATTGGAGGTATATTTTTTGACGACTTCAGCGAACTTGGATTTGAAAGAAGTTTTTCTCTGACCCAGTCCGTAGGCAGAGCATTCGTAGATGCTTATCTACCGATTGCGAAAAAAAATCAACCTCAAAGTTACACAGCAGAAGAAAAAGAGTTTCAAGAATATCGTCGCGGAAGATACGCTGAATTTAATTTAGTATATGACCGTGGCACCCATTTTGGTTTGCAATCCGGTGGAAGATCTGAATCTATCTTGATGTCGATGCCGCCAATTGCAAGGTGGCAATATCAACGCCCGATTAAGCCAGGAAGCCATGAACATCAACTAACTGATTTTTTTCTACAGCCGCGAGATTGGCTCAACACATGATCGGTGTTTTTGGCGGTACATTTGACCCCCCTCATTGGGGTCATGTCAAATTAGCTCAAAATTTTATTGAGTTACTCAAACTCGATGAACTATTATGGTTGCCAGCCGGTCAACCTTGGCAAAAAAGTACTCATATCACTTCAGCAAATATGCGCTATGAGTTAACGGTCGCTGCTGTAGAAGATTTAAAAATTCTATTATTTGATAAAGAGCATCAGACTCATGTTGGCGTCAGTCGGATTGAACTCGATCGTCAAGGTCCAAGTTACACGATTGATACCGCAAAAGAGTTAAGGCAATTGTATGGCGCCAATCAATCGATTGTTTGGATTATGGGGGCTGACACGTATCAAAATATGTCCACTTGGAATGATTGGCAACACTTACCAGATTATCTCCACTTAGCAGTAGCTAGTCGTAAGCTCTCCCCATCTGTTACAAAAGCTCATATTGATCCAGACCATCCTCAAACCATCGTGGAAATGATTGAATTATTTGATCAACGCATTACAGATAATGTGAGTGATTTGCGGAATGCCCCGCACGGAAAAGTGTTTTTTGATGAGAATTTTCATGTGGATCTTTCTTCAACCGAATTACGCGCCCAACTCAACCAACAGGCATCTCGCTCCGAATTAGCCGAATCTTTATCCCCACAAGTGTTAGACTACACCCAAATCCACCATATTTATCAACCGCAAGACTCTACTAAATAATGAGGAAAAATTTTTACGCATGGAATTAAGAAAATTACAACGTATTGTGATTGATGCATTAGAAGATGTGAAAGCTGTCGATATTCGTGTATTTGACACTTCAAAATTGACCGATTTATTTGATCGAGTGATTATCACCACTGGTAACAGTAATCGTCAAACGCGGGCCCTCGCATTTTCTGTCAGTACCAGTGTAAAAGAAAAAGGTGGCGAAGTGATTTCCATCGAAGGTCTTGATACCGGAGAATGGGTGCTTGTAGATTGCGGGGATGTCGTTGTTCATATTTTGCAACCAGCGATAAGAGCTTACTATCAACTCGAAGGCATGTGGGGCGGAAAGCCAGTCCGAGTGAAATTAAACTCACAAAAAGGTCCCTCAACTGGCCCTATGATTTTTAGTGACGACCCGGATGATGAATGAAGCTCTTTGTTATTGCCGTTGGACATAAAATGCCCCAATGGGTTGAAGTTGCAATCCAAGATTATGTCAAACGGATGCCCAAAGATGCTCCCATCCTAATTAAAGAACTCAAACCTGATGTAAGCCCAGCCAAAGAGTCTATTAAAATTCGGGAACACATCCCTAAAAATAGTTTTGTCATTGCCCTTGATGAACGTGGCAAAGATTTAACAACGTTACAAATGTCTGAACAATTCGTACAGTGGCAACACCTGGGTAAAGATATTTATTTGATCATTGGGGGGGCTAATGGTCTGGATAGCGAGCTGAAAGCCTCCTGCCATGCGCTTTGGCGTTTATCGAGTCTAACGCTGCCCCATGCGCTTGCAAGATTACTATTAGTTGAACAACTCTATCGCTCTTGGACTATTTTGCAAAACCACCCCTATCATCGCGAATAATATGATGTATCTTGCATCCCAAAGCCCAAGACGCCAAGCGATATTGAATGATCTGCAGGTTAAGTTTCAACTCTTGTTACCTGAGCCTTTTGAAAATCCAGAATTACTCGAAGTCGCTCTTCCTCAAGAGAGCTCCAAAGATTATGTACTTCGAGTTACTCTTCTCAAGCTCCAAGCGGCAGTTGAACGCCTCAATCGTCAAGCATTGCCATGGGCCCCCATCTTATGTGCGGATACGACGGTTGTGCTGACTAAAAATGGACAAGAAATGATTTTAGGTAAGCCACATGATGCTAAAGAAGCGTTATCCATGCTTGCGTTACTGAATGATCAATGTCATGTTGTGCACACGGCCATCGCCATACAAATTACTCAAGATCAAGCAGCAGAATATGTAATCAATTCATCCAAAGTCTATTTTGCCAATAACTCAACGCAAAAATTAAAATCCTATGTTGCCACGAGTGAACCTCTTGGCAAGGCAGGTGCCTACGCTATTCAAGGTTTAGGAAGCTGTTTGATTGAAAAAATAGAAGGTAGTCATAGTGCCATCATGGGCTTACCTATTTTTGAAACTAGCAGTCTCTTGGAGAAGGCTGGAATTGGGTTTATCCTATGTCCATGAATGAAGAAATTTTAATTAACTTTACTCCACAAGAAACTAGGGTTGCACTTGTTCAACACGGTGAAGTGCAAGAACTTCTGATCGAAAGAGCCCAAAACCTTGGCATTTTAGGGAATGTTTATTTAGGTAAAGTCGTGCGCGTGTTACCTGGTATGCAATCTGCCTTTGTCGATATTGGACTTGAAAAATCAGCCTTTATACATGTGGCTGATATTAATAATGGCGCTGATATACCCATTGAAAAAATCGTATTTGATGGGCAAACCATTCTTGTTCAGGTTCTTAAAGACCCTCTCGGTACCAAAGGTGCGCGTTTAACCACGCATATTAGTATTGCTGGCCGTAATTTGGTCTATCTCCCACTCGATGAAAAAAATGGACAAATTGGTATTTCTCAAAGAATTACCGATGAAGCTGAACGGGACCATTTGAAACAAAGACTTAGGAGCATACTTCCTGAGGACTTAAAAGGTTGTTTGATTGTGCGTACCAGCGCTGAGGAAGCAAGTGACAGAGATTTAGAGCAAGATTTAAATTATCTTTTACTGACCTGGTCAACCATTCATCAACACACTTTAACCAAACCTACACCATCCAAAATCTTCGAAGAACTCAATCTGATTGAACGTGTCATGCGGGATATTGCGGAAGAATCTACAACAGCGATCCGTATCGACTCAGCCGAAAACTGCACAAAACTTCAACAGTTTGCCGCAACCTATATGCCTAATTTGGTCGATAAGATTCAACTGTATCGAGGTGAACGACCTTTATTTGATTTATTTGATGTTGAAAATGAGATCAATTTGGCGCTCAATCGCAGAGTCAAACTAAAATCTGGTGGTTATCTGATGATTGATCAAACGGAGTCCATGACTACCATCGATGTCAATACAGGAAGTTATATCGGTGCGAAAACGTTTGTTGATACGATCTATAAAACCAATCTAGAAGCCGCAAAAGCAATTGCACGGCAATTACGCTTGAGAAATTTAGGTGGCATCATCATTGTTGATTTTATTGATATGCATATTGCAGAACATCAAACTGCGGTTTTGTCTGAGCTCTCTAAGAGTTTAGCGCTAGATCGGATGAAAACCACAGTGAATCAATTTTCGAATCTCGGACTTATAGAAATGACGCGTAAACGCACTCGGGAATCGTTAGCGCATCAACTGTGTGAACCATGCCGTGTCTGCGACGGCAAGGGTGAGGTAAAAACCGCCCAAACCATTTGCTATGAAATACTAAGGGAAATTGTCCGTGAGCACCGCCAGTTTAATCCAAAAGAATTCCGGATTGTCGCTTCACCTGATGTCATTGATTTATTTCTTGAAGAACAAAGTCAATATTTAGCCGAACTAGGCGAATTTATTGGCAAACCCATCCTCCTTCGTTCTGAGGGTAGTTTTGCTCAAGAGCATTACGATATTGTTTTGCTCTAAGCTTTTGTCGAAAACTGTAATCGATGTAAGCTGGAATAGAGACCACCACGCTCAATGAGTTCGGCATGAGTTCCTAACTCGACAATCCGCCCATATTCAAGAACAGCAATGCGATCTGCATTTTCAATCGTTGATAAGCGATGGGCAATCACTAATGTTGTTCTGCCCTGCATCAAATACTCCAAAGCTTCTTGAACCAAACGCTCTGACTCTGAATCGAGAGCAGAAGTAGCTTCATCCAAAATAAGAATCGGCGCATTTTTATAAACTGCTCTTGCAATCGCTAAACGTTGTCTTTGCCCCCCAGACAAACGATTACCATTATCGCCAATCACGGTATCAATACCGTTTGGTAAATCACGAATCATTTCAGATAAATTAGCGGCAGCAATAGCCTCAGCGACCTTCACACGATCAATATCCTGTTGATGCACTACACCATAAGCAACGTTTGCCGCAATGGTGTCATTAAACAAAATGACGTCTTGGCTTACAAAACCGATTTGCAAGCGCAAATCTGATAACTTATATTCTTCAATCGGGTGACCATCCAACAAAATTCGCCCAGTCGTTGGAGAATAAAACCTCGGAACTAAATTAACTAATGTGGTTTTCCCACTTCCAGAAGGTCCGACAAAAGCAACCACTTCCCCAGGTGCGATATTTAATTGAATATCACGCAGAACTTCGCGTTGTGGATCGCTCGACTCTAGATTGGTTAGTTGGTACGAGAAATTAACACAGTCAAACTCAATATTGCCTTTAGCTGTTTTTAAAGATTTTGCATGTACTTCATCTACTTGTTTTTCTAAAGGCTGATCAATCAAACCAAAAATCATTTCAGCAGCAATTAACCCTCTTTGTAATGGTTGATTGATATCTGCCAAATGCTTTAAAGGAGAAATAATCAGCATCATGGCAGTAACAAAAGCTGCAAACTCACCAACGGTAGTCTCTCCAGTTGATGACTGCAAGATGGCTATCAATAGAACTCCTGACAATGCAATGGAAGCAACAATCTGAGTAATTGGTTGATTTAACCCGCCTGCAATCGAAGAACGAATGGCGAATTTTTTGAGTTGTTTGGCCATTTCCGTAAAGCGATACATCTCATAATCTTGCCCACTATTTAATTTAACAACTTTATGTCCTGCACTTGCCTCTTCAACAACATACGCTAACTCACTGGTATATTTTTGTTGATCACGGCCTAAAGACCTTAAGCGCTTATTGATACGGCTAATTGTGTAACCAATCACTGGAAAAATCACCATCACAATGAATGTTAATCGCCAATTCAGATAAAACAAGTAACCCAACAAACCCAATACCGTTAAAGAGTCTCTGACTAAATTGATCGCAACACTACTTAAAATGCTCAGGACGCTGTTCACTTCAAACACAACTGTATTAATTAAGTTTGCTGCGGTACTCTGTTGGAAAAATTCAGTTGGAGCGTGTAATAGGCGAGTAAACATTTGTTCTCGAAGAATTAATAAGACTTCATTAATCACTCGGCTTAACCAATAGTTTGATAAAAATTGTGCGGCGCCACGAATAAAGGCAATACCAACCAAAAACAAAGGAACTTGCCATAACTTATCGTTTAGTCCGCCAGTGAAACCGCGATCTAACAAAGGCTTCATCAATGCAGGAATTGAGGTTTCAGTAGCAGCAACTACGGCCATAGCCAATAAGGCCAATATAATCATTGGCTTATGCGGCTTTAAATACGATAGTACTCGGAGAAATACTTGATGATGGGGGAGCTTCATATAATGAATTATGCCAATCTTCTGTCACAAACACATCATAATAAAGAAAAATAGTTGATTTCTATAAAATTACCTAACTCATGAAGCCAACGTCATTCAAAAAAATATTGATTATTGCCACGAGACAGATCGGTGATACCCTCATCACGACGCCACTCATTCAACGCGCACATGAAATTTGGCCTGATGCAAGAATCGATTTTTTAGGATTCACCAACTCTGTAGGGATTTTGGATGGTAATCCTTTTTTACACGACATCATTGGTACGAGTAAAAAACCCAAGCTCATGGAGTTCCTGAAACTTATTTACAAAATATTTTTTCAATATGATCTGGCAATCATTACACAACCTAGCGATCGCGCTTATTTATATGGCTTATTTTCTGCGCCTAATCGTGTAGGGGTTTGTCACCCGGGCAAAGAAGATCATGGTTGGAAAAAATGGATGACTCAACATCAAGTTCCAATTGATTATTTTTCACAACATGTGGTGACTGAAAAACTAAAGTTACTAGATCCCTTTATTGAGAAAACTCAAATGACTAAGGCCGTGAAAATCAGCCCACCCCGATTTGATTCATTACCTGTTGAACTTCAAGATATTTCCCAGCAATATGTTGTGATTCACCCAAGCCCACTAAATGACTATAAGTGCTGGCCAATCGATTCATGGGTGCAAATGATTGAATATTTTTCACGCCAAGAAATCTTAGTAGTCATGAGTGGTGGACCCGAACAAAAGGACCACCTACTTGCAGAAAAAATACTCTCTCATCTAAGTCCTCATGCAGAACAAATCATTCTCAACATGACTGGTCAGCTCAGTTTTGGTGAATTAGCGAACGTCTTGCATCATGCCAAGGCTTATATTGGGGTTGATACCGCCATTACACACCTTGCAGCAGCCTGTGCAGTTCCCACGATTGCATTATTTGGCGCCACTCCTCCCACGAATTTTGGTCCTTGGCCAAATGGTTTTTCTCATACCCAACCTTATACCTTACGAGCTCCAAGTCAGACCGTGGGGAATGTGACCATCCTGCAGGGACCTGGAGAATGTGTCCCGTGCAGAAAAGCTGGCTGCGATGACACGCCGAATAGCCGGAGTCTTTGCCTAGAGGATTTAAATGCCTTAAGAGTCATTCAGGCTTATGAAAATCTATTGCAAGAAGTTATCCCTGTAATGCGTATTTAACTTGTAAGGCGGATGTAATACCTAATTGATGCAATAAATTACTGAACCCCTGAATCGTTCGGTCATCTGGATACATATTCCAAGTTTGTGGAAACTGAATTTGGCATACTCCAGCATCTGAAACGAGATCAGCAGTCATCGGCAAGCTTATCAGTTGTCCAGAGTCAGCGGATGTTTGGCGAGAGGCATTTTGCTCATGAATATAGGATTGGGCTTTTTCTTTAAACGTTTTTAAATTTACGTGAGAGGTCATCGCAAAATGAATACTTTTCGCATAACGAAGTCTTGCTGTTGGCATTGACATCGCGGCTACTAATGAATGCCGAATTCCTCCAGAATAGTTTTCTGTCGAAGGCTGTACCTTGGTCATGATCTTCGCAATTAATAACTCATCCTCAACAAAACAAGATCGGTAGTTTTCATAAGTATCTTCATAGACCACTAACTCCATTTGTCCAGCACCATCGTCTAGAACAATATTATTCATCACACCACCATTGCTGGTTTTTTTAGTTCGCTGTGAAACAATAATGCCAGCAACTAATTTTTCACCACTTTTATGTGCGATTTTTTCTAATGAAACTCTAACAAATTGTCGAACTTCTTGGGCATATACATCAAATAAATGTCCAGAAATACAAAATCCTAAAGCAGATTTTTCTTCTTGCAACCGCGTTTTTTTCATCCACGGCGCGATCGATATATATTCTGGTTCAGAGCCGTCTTCCTCTCCAGGCATCGCAAATAAACTCGTCTGATTCGCTGAAGCAATAGCCTGCTCTGCTGCTTGCATGGCATTGGGTAGGGAAGCTAATAAGGTAGCGCGACCATCCATACCACCTGGGGCAATGCCATCAAAAGCCCCTGATCTTATTAAAGCCTCTATCGCACGACGATTCACAATGCGACGGTCTACTCGTTGACAAAAGTCAAATAAATGTACGAAAGGTTTTTCAGCTCGAACTCTCACAATTTCTGTAATAGCGTTCTCACCAGTGCCTCTAACTGCTCCCAAACCATATTTGATGGTTCGAGAACCTCCTTGAGTTTTATCTTCTTCTTTTAAGATGGGCAAGAACCGGTATTCACCTGAATTAATATCTGGCATCAAAATTTCTAGCTTATTTTCTTTTGCATCTTCATATAAAATTTTGACTTTATCCGTATCATCCATTGCTAAGGATAAGTTGGCCGCCATAAATTCTGCAACATAATGCGCTTTTAACCAAGCCGTCTGATAGGCTAAAACGGCATAAGCGGCAGCATGTGATTTATTAAACCCATAACCTGCAAAGGCCTCCATATTTTTAAAGATCTCATCTGCTTTTTCTTGAGTGAGGCCACTCTTCATGGCTCCTTCTGCAAAAATTTTGCTTTGAATCGCCATCTCTTCTGGTTTTTTCTTACCCATCGCGCGACGTAATAGATCTGCAGCACCAAGTGAATATCCACCCACAATTTGCGCCATTTGCATCACCTGCTCTTGGTAAACCATAATTCCATAGGTTTCCTCAAGAACAGGAATGACCCGCTCATCAGGATAAACAACCACTTGCTTGAGGTGTTTACGTGCGATGTAATCCGGTATCAAATCCATTGGCCCAGGACGATAAAGAGCAACGAGGGCAATAATGTCTTCAAAACGATCTGGCTTTGCATCTTTAAGCATATTTTGCATACCACGACTTTCCAATTGGAAAATGGCAACTGTATTTGCAGCTTTTAGAATATCAAAAGCTTTAGGATCATCCAGCGGAATATCCTCCAATTGCCAATTATTCTTCTCTGGATAAAGACGATGAATATATTTTTGGGTGAGATCAAGTATGGTTAAAGTGGTCAAACCTAAGAAGTCAAACTTGACAAGTCCAACGGCCTCAACGTCATCTTTATCAAACTGACTGACAATGCCCGAATTCTGATCATCTTTACCAGATTGTGAATAGAGGGGGCAAAAATCCGTTAATTTTCCTGGTGAAATTAAAACTCCGCCAGCGTGCATCCCAACGTTTCTGGTAATTCCTTCTAACTGAATTGCATGATCAATGAGATTTTTGGCTTCTTCATTATTCTGATATAAATCATCTAAAGCCGGAGTGTTCCTCATTGCTTCCTGAATCGTGATTTGTGTTCCAGGCTTGGCTTCGATAAGCTTCGAAATTCCATCTACAAAACCATATGGCTGTTGCAGTGCTCTGCCCACATCTTTAATTGCTCCTCTTGCAGCCATCGTGCCAAAAGTGGCGATTTGACTGACTGCTTCATGACCATATTTATCTTTTACATATTGAATGACACGGTCACGACCTAACTGACAAAAGTCAATATCAAAGTCGGGCATTGAGACTCGTTCTGGATTTAAAAATCGTTCAAAGAGTAAGTTATATCTCAACGGATCTAGATCAGTAATTCCTAAGGAATAAGCGACTAAGGAACCAGCCCCAGAACCCCTTCCAGGCCCAACAGGAACGCCATTATTTTTAGCCCATGAAATAAAATCGGCGACAATTAAAAAATATCCAGGAAATCCCATTTGAATAATCGTTTTAATTTCAAAATCTAATCGATTCATATATCGCTCAGACTCTTGATCGCGTTTTTCAGTATCAGGGTACAAATGCTTTAAGCGATGCTGTAATCCTAAATGAGACTGTTTTTCTAAAAAAGCTTCTAGTGAAAGTCCATCTGGTGTTGGGAAATTAGGTAACTTCGGTTTACCTAACTGCAACATTAAATTACAACGTTTCGCAATTTCTACTGAATTCGTTAGCGCACTTGGTAAATCTGCAAATAACTCCATCATTTTCTCAGAGGTCTTAAAGTATTGTTCTGGTGTAAAACGGACTTCTCTTTTAGGGTTACCTAATTGATCACCATCGGCAACACACACCCTGATTTCGTGTGCCCTGAAATCAGAGTATTGCATAAATTGAATAGGGTGCGTAGCAACTAACGGAATTTTAAGGCGACTGGCTATTGCAGCAACCAAGTGGATATATTTTTCTTCCTGTTCATGCCCGATTCGGTTAACTTCAATATAAAAATTTCCAGAAAATAGTTCCCACCATTGCTTGGCACACTGTTCAGCCACGTCTAATTGATCAGCGAGTAGTGCTTGCCCTATATCTCCTTGCATACCACCTGAAAGAACAATTAACCCTTCAGATAACGTAAAAGGTTGTTGACTTGCCATGGATGACGTACTTGGTAAAGAAAACCAATGTGGATGTATTTCATGTCGACCTAGATGTTGGTTTTCTAAAGTGGCTTTTGACAACAATTCACATAAATTGAGGTAACCTTGGATGTTTTTAACTAGTAAGAGGGCGCGATGAGCTTTATTGCTTTGTGTAGGATGCGAAATCCAGACATCCACCCCCGCAATTGGTTTTAGTCCTGCGCTACGCGCATTTGAGTAGAATTTAATTAACCCAAAAAAATTCATGAGGTCTGTTAAAGCAAGAGCACCCATCTGATCAGCGACAGCTTGTTTAATGGCGTCATCTAGTCGAACAATTCCATCAACGATGGAGTATTCAGAATGCAGACGTAAATGAACAAAATTTGGACTTGGCATAACTTCTATTTTAACGAAACCTGCAGAATTATCCATTTAAAGCTATCGATCACAAAGATCAACAGAAGTTTTGGATTTTTTTCAGATTACTTTAGAACATCTAAGACTTTCCCTTGAAAACCCCACCACCCAAATGACATTAACACAAAGGCAATAACAAGCAATTCAGGTTTAATCAGGTTTAACTTAGTTTTTTTTAGCGCCACCGAGTAAGGCGCCAATCGCTTTACTTGGACTAACTGATTTTGTAATCGATTTCGCTGGCTCAAGAATGGGTTTAGTTATCGACACCGCTTCTGATTGATACGGGAGATAGAAAAATGGATCCATATTTTCTTGGGAACTAATACTCGGTGTTGGTATTTTAATTAACGGTTTTTTGGTTAATTTTTCAATATCAGCAAGTAATTTCATTTCTGATGGGTCTACTAAGGCGATTGCATCACCTTTAGCACCTGCTCTACCGGTTCTACCGATACGATGAACGTAATCCTCAGCATTAAATGGTAGTTCAAAATTAATCACGCACGGCATGCTAGGGATATCCAATCCTCGAGCGGCGACATCAGTGGCAACTAGCGCATCAATATCACCCCTCTTGAATTGATCAAGAATACTCATGCGCTCTACTTGACTTTTATCACCATGAATCGCTTCAGCTTTAATTCCACTTTGACTCAGTGCTCTAGACAGTCGCGCACATCCAATCCTACTATTGGCAAAAATAATGCACTGGGTAGGTAATCCTTTAACTTGACGTTGGTGCAAAATCGTTTGCAGTACTTTTAACTTTCTCGATGATTCAACTAGATGCACCATTTGGGTAACGGTATCTGCTGTTTGATTTTGTCTCGATACCTCAATTATCACAGGATCTTTTAGGTATTGTTGGGCTAATTTTTTGATTTCTGGAGAAAACGTTGCAGAAAACAATAATGTTTGTCTAAGACCAGATGGGATCAAAGACATGATGCGTTGTAAATCGGGCAAAAATCCCATATCTAACATGCGATCTGCTTCGTCTAATACTAATATTTGCACTTGAGACAAGTTTGCATTTTTTTGCGATAAATGATCAAGTAATCGTCCTGGAGTTGCAATCAACAATTCCACTCCAGCTCGCAGGGATTGGGTTTGTGAAGAAATATCCACTCCGCCAAAAACAACTGCCGTCCTTAAATCGGTATATTTTGAATATTTAAAAGCATTTTCTGCCACTTGATCACTTAATTCTCGAGTAGGAGTCAGGACTAAAGCACGAATTGGATGACGCGCAGGGGATGAACTTGTATTGGCGAAGGGAGAAATTTTCTCCAGAATAGGCAAAACAAATGCAGCGGTTTTTCCAGTTCCTGTTTGAGCAGCACCCATCACGTCTCGGCCGGCCAATACGTGAGGTATTGCCTGCTCTTGAATTGGGGTTGGGTGGGTATAGCCTTGCTCTTGAACTGCTTGAAGAATCTTTTGACTTAATCCGAGTTGGGTAAATTCCTGCTTTTTCGAAGAAAGTTCAGCTGAACTTTCCTCGACGGAAAGAGTTGGGGGAGTTGGATTTAATTCGTTCACAGCCCTCTATTATGAGGCCAATTAGGAATTAATCCCTAAAGCAGCAATTCCTGCTTTAGCAATGAGGGCATCATCAGAAGATTTAACTCCAGAAACACCAACGGCACCAATGGTATGGCCGTCAACAACAATGTTGACGCCACCCTCTAGAACCCCATGTAATGCAGGGGTTGCTCCCAAAAAGGCAGTCCGGCCATTATTGATGATATCTTCATAAATCTTAGATTCACGACGCCCTAAAGCAGATGCACGAGCTTTTTCTTGAGAAATATAGGCTGTTACTGGTGCTGCCCCATCGCGGCGTAATAAACCTAATAGGTGACCACCATCATCCACCACGGAAATCGTGACGGCGAAGTTGGCTTGTGCCGCATAATTTTCAGCGGCTACTAAAATTGAAGATATATCTTGTTGAGTTAAGTAAGTACGATTTGCTGGCATTTTGTTCTCCATAGTTAATCTTTTATTTTACCTAATCTTGATGATTGAAAAAAAGACGGCGTATCCACCCCAATGAATACGCCGTTAACGCCAACTAAAACTTTTATGCAGTGATTGATTTTTGACTTACTTCGAAAGATTTTTTAGCAAAGCTTTTCTTACCAATTTGTATATGTAAGAAAAACACAATTCCTGATAAAGTCCCTGAAACTAAATGCATTACATGCGCTTGCTCATGGACAACTCCACGTCCGTAAAACAATGCCAAAATGGATCCAATTAAAAGTAAAGAAGTTGCTATAAAAGTTCCTCCCATCCAGACGTTCTTTCTCATCTGAAAAGTCAACTGAACATGGTGGTACAAGGCCATGCCTAAGATCAATAAAAACAAATGTCCCACAATTCCATGTAAATTGATCCAAAGGCTTAGATCTTGAATCGGTTTACCCATCAAATCATCTGATACAAACCAAGCAATGCCTGATGTCACACTTAAAATCACTCCCATGAAGGTTATATATTTGTGCCATTGACTCATTTTTCCTATTTTTGATGCTACTAATTGCTGTTTACTTTCCATGTTTACTCCACAATGATTGGTATTGCTCCAAATGTTTCAAAATATGGTGCATGAATATTTTTTTCGATTGCTAATGCTTTTGTTAAACAATCTGCCACAACACAGGTTGGTGCAACAATCGAATAACTTAAATCATCTTCAATGCACTCCCCAGTTTTCGGATTTATCAAATAAGACATTCCTCCTTTCTTGTTATCTCGACCAAACCGAGTGGACGAGGTTGCAACTGCTCCATCTTTTAACTTGCCCATATAAATATAGGCATCACGATACAAAGACTCTTTTAAATAAATAGACTGCTCAATTCCTCCAATGATTCGTAAATCTCCGCCTGCATTAATCAGGGCATTTTTAATTTCAAAATTCTTTAATACTTCAATACCCCTATCTACTGCGTAACCCTTAGCGATTCCTCCTAAGTCGATTTGCAAACGTTGATTTAATCTAATTTGATAGTTTTCTAATAAATCTATTGAACCTATTCCGCTATCTTGAAGTTGATCTGATTTACTTGGGTAGGACGGAGAGTATTGACCAACGCCACAGTCAAATACCCCTCCTGTTTCCGCAAATACTCTCTGAGCAATCATGAATACTTCATATGTCCAAGGGTGTAGAGTAAAAACAATGCCTGGAACTGTTTTAGATAATCGATTTAACTGTGCAATCTCACTAGACTTGTCATGACTTGACATTAAAGCTTGCACTTTTTCCATTTGTTGATAAACGACATTTCCAATTTCTTGGTTAAATGCCATTTGCTCTGGATTAATATGAAGATCTTCCTCTATCCATAATTCCACAAATGTACCTAGCATTGGTCTATTTCTTCTCATGTTATGTCCGACTTAAATACTCACGATATAAAACCATCAATCTCTGAACACCATTCGTTACATGCTTCGAGGAAAGTGTGGCTCCAGTAATATTTTTAATTTCTTGATTAAATCTCAACGGCTCTGTAGCAGCCCGTCCCTTAAATTGTTCTAACCATTTTTTTTCACGTATTTGCTCACCATACGATTCGTTATATTCAAGAATTTCTACTCCATGAATTTGCCCTTTGTTATTTATACCAACCGCATATGTAATCATTTCGTGCTTACCTACCACTTCATCAATCAACAACCAAGAACCTTGGCTAGATTTCCAAATGTGCTTTTGTTGATAGGCGTAACGCACGCCAGACTCTTTTCTCATTTTTTCTTTAATTAATTCTGGAACCTCAATGTCAATTTTGGTAAAGACTTCTCCACTAAATATGACTTGCTTGACTTCATCAACGCTGAGGTACTGCTTGGCAAAAACTTGCCCTAATGGAGCAGTCGTTACCAAACAGATAACAGCAAGATAACTTGGTGAGTGCCATTGCATTAGAACGGCATCCCAAATTTAACAATATATTCGTTACGACCATGACTATCCCAAACTTTGCTATCTGAGCATTCTGCTGTTCCAGGAGCCCAGCACTGTCCGCCTACTTGTGTTCTCATGGCGGCAGTTACCCACCAATCTTTCGTTGCGTAATGAACATTTGGCCCTATAAAATGTGCCCGCTGGGTTTGATTATTGAATGAATATCCATCAAAATCGTTATGAAAACGATACTCGAAGCCCAGATTAAGATTTGGCATAAATCGATACGTAACACCTGCAACCACATCTACAATTGTTTCTTCGATAGGCTCTTCATCAAATTTTAATTTTTCTACTTCATAAACAAGATTTCCAACGAGTTGTAAGCGATCATCTAAAAAATTCGATTGCAATATGAGTCGTGTTTCTAATGCATTTTTTAAATTGCCAATCGTGGGCTCCAAATAAAGTCCCACGCCAATGGGAGAAGTTACTGGATTAGTAATGCGCCAAATACCTTCTATCGATACTCCATCTATCCCCGTTTTCGCATATCCACTACCGTGACTTGCACTTCCTGGAACTCCGTAACCACCTGTGCAAGTACTATTCTCTTGTTCGCAATATTCGCTATTCGTATAATTTTTAGAGGCATTAATGGAATAACTATTGAGGTATCCCGCAAGTTGAAAGTCATTACTAAGACCATATTCCATTTCAGTTCTTGCTTGCCATAGATCGTATGTTCCACTGGCTTGACCTCTGGTCAGCTGTAAGCGTTGCTCAAACTCCCATTTACCCTCTGGTTGTAAATCAAGGCTATACACCCATCCAAAATAACCTTCACCAGCACTGCTGTTAAAAGATAAAAGGCATACCCCCACACAAATACTT